>ERZ778027.78-NODE-78-length-299018-cov-6.703589_pt1 | contig 299018 bp, 271 predicted proteins | sample MGYA00375757_ERZ778027 | MGnify/ENA primary metagenome ERZ778027 (study PRJEB29350, sample SAMN05389817) | bioreactor metagenome | isolation source: Ammonium sulfate bioreactor | place: South Africa: University of Cape Town | collected 2014-02-18 ...
TTACATAGCCGTTTATTTTCTGTTCATCAAAAAGCTTTTCGATGATGACTTCCTTCTTTTGCGCGGAGAAAACGATGATTTTAAGATCAGGTTGCATTTCTCTTACCGCGGCAATAAGGTCCTGACCGGAGTTTATTTTTTGTTGATGATGATCTTCTTCAAAGGAAAGGTCAGTAATCAACAAATCAAATGGTTTGTTTTCCTGTAAACCTATTTTTATTCTGCTAAGGGCCTCATCGCAATAACTAACATCCGTGTAAGGAATCTGGAGATCTTCCAACGCCTTGCGAACAGATAGATTAGAACTTTCATGATCTTCAGCAGCTAGAGCTTTTTTAAACATAATTATTATTTTAGACTGGAAATGTGATATTAATTTTTAATAAACTGTTATTTTCTGTGTCAAAAGTAACCGTTCCGTTAATTGATTTAATACGGTTTTCCACATTTTGCAACCCTTTTTTGGGAGAAAGATGCGCAATGCCGATTCCATTGTCTGTGTAGGAAATACTGATGTGATGATCTGCCCTTAAAAAAATGATAGAAACCACACTGGCTTGGCTGTGCTTTCTCATATTCGTCATAAGTTCCTGAACAATAAGATAAACTTCTGTTTTGTGGCGAAAACTAACACCCTCCCATAGTCTTTCATTATTGCCGTTCAGGATTGTTTTTATCGATTCTGAAGAATAAGAGGCCAGCATAAGATGAAGCTGCTCGGAAAAGCTCTGATTTTCGTTGATATCTTTATTATCATAAGATATATCTCTGGAGATTTCATAGACATTTTCTAAACCAAACAACAGTGCATCCCTGTCAAAATATGCTTTGTTTTCTAAAAAGGACATCAATTGATAGATTCTGTTAGCTACTCGGTCATGCACTTTTTTGGAGTATTTAAGTTCTGTGTTTTTTACTTCCAAAAGTTTTTCCTGTTGAAGTTTTTTTTGTCTTTTTGTAAATGATATAATCAAGATCAACAAGATCAAAGCGATAATGCCTATGAGAATGTACTGTTTAATGATGTGATTTTGCCTCTGTGCACTTTCCGCCTGCGCTTTTAGAAAATCAGCTTTATTCTTTTCGGTCTCGTAACGGATGAGTGCAAACTGATTTTTAGCTTTATTTCTTGCTGTTTGAAGACTGTCATTGAGCTTCTGATAAATTTGAAAATATTCTTTTGAGTTTTGAGAATTTTCAAGTACGATTAATTTTTGAAGGGCTTCGATCTGGTCGTCCGGACTTTTAATTTCTTTTGCGACGTGAAACATTTTTTTTGCATACACCAATGCCGAGTCCTGATTGTTTGGAGTGTAATAATCCGCAATGTGAGCGTAACTGGAATTAAGTCCCCACTGGTCTTTTTCTTTCATCCTGATTTTTAAAGCGTTTTGGAACTCAGGAAGCGGATTATAATTGGGGTTTTGAAGCCATTGGGTGAATGCGAGGTTTGTTAAAGTTCTTGCGTAGTTTCCTATGTTTAAATTGCTCCTAAGAATTACCTTGTATATCTTTATAGCATCACTGTAATTTTGTTTTCTCCTATACTCGTTTGCTAGATTATTCTCGTAAATTAAAGAATTTTCTTCGTCATCGGTGTATTTAATTGCATCATTAAAAAAATTGATGGAATTTTCAAACATTTTAAGTTTTCCACTTACAATACCCAAATTATTATAAGTAGCTGCTAAATAATAATTGTTTTTCCGTTTTTTATTTAGATATTTTAGCGCTTCCACACTCGTTTCCTGAGAGCCGTAATCATCACCTTCACTCTCTTGGATTACTGCCATATTTATTAGGCATTTCGCTATGCCGATTGTATCTTGATCTGTAGAAAAGGAATCCTTACTTAAGTTAAAATAATAGAAAGCACTATCTTTATTTTTATGATCCAGAAACTCAAATGCTTTATCATAAAAAGCATTTGATAAACTAATATCATTCTTAGTTGTTTTATTTTTTGAGCATGAAAGTATAAAGAGAAGGATTAATGATAAATAGTTTAATTTCAAGGTTATCTAAATTTCAATAAAAATAAGAAAAATAGTGAAAGATATCTCTTTCACTATCAATTTTTACTTCCTTGGCGGTGTTTGCCCATAATCCCCACCAGTATCTCCCGGAATTGATTGGGTAGAAGCCGTGGTTGTGCTTTGATCATTTCCTGAGTTGGACGCATTGCTTGTGTTGGGGTTTGAAATGAGTCCCAATAGAATCAGAATTAAATTTAACATTGTTTTAAAAATTTAAAAATTTGCGTGAGTGTTCTTCCTCGTAAAACAGATGACGAGCAGTTAACACATGATTGAAGAAAGAAGCGCTTCTTAAATTTTTGGGAAGTATGCCTTCAAAAACGGAAGAGAAATGTCTGCTTCCCAAACCAGAGATTTTCCTCCGTTTTATCTGGCTTTTTTTTGGAAACCAGTTTTGTAACTTTGTCTTTATAAGTTTTTGTTTATCACTGATTTCTGTGGCAAAGATGCAAGGAATGTGAAAGCAAGGGTGAGAGAGTTTTTGGAAAGTTTTTGGAAATTTTTTTTAACTCAGATACGGAAAACCGTAATTGCTATTTTTTGAAAAATTTTATATTTCCCACCAATAATCATTGATATGTCAAAATTTCTGCTTCAGAAAAGAAAATTAATTGAAGATGTATTTGAAAAAGCGTCTAGTGAAACGACAGAGAGTTCATTTTCCGGCATCTTAAAATCTTTGGAAAGAACATTGTTGGATGATTTTAAAATTACATTAAGCTATAAAACTTTTGAATCTTATTATAATTCGCTGATTCAAAGAGATGAAGATTACAATATAAAGCCACTGATCCTCGATGAGTTAAGTATCTACTTGGGTTATAATAATTTCAAAGAATATTGTGCAGAATGGAAAACGATCGAGTATTCTATAAAAGAATCTATTTCTAATGTGGTAATTAATGTTATCAATAAACCTATTCTAAAAATGCCCGAATTTCTTACCAAGCAAAGTAATCTTGGTTTTTTGGGTGTCTTGTTATGTGTTAGTTTATTGGTAGGAAAGCATTTTTTTCAACCTAAGAATGAATTCTCCTCTGAAGGATTAGGAATATTGGATCATTCAAAACAGTGCATGTACTGGAACGGTAAAGAATACCTCCCGGAATATTGTAATAAAACCAAAACTGGATTAATTGCTATTGACCTGAAACTTGTAGATAATTTTAAAAAAGTGGAACGGTTAGATACAATTACGAGAGATAATTATGAAAGTTTGTGGTATTCTAAATATCGTAACAAAGTAGAATTTTTTACTGCAGATGGTATAAACCCTGAAAATGGAAAAGCATTGAATAAAGTCTCGAAGAGAATTTTTGAGAAGTACATAGAGGGTCAACCTATTCCACATCTTAAATGATGCCTATTTCTGCTCTTATGATCACATCATTCGGGATAAATAGGGAAGGAAAGGATAAGCGTTATTCGGGCTCTGTAAAGGTAAAGTAAAAAAAATTCCGTTTCGCATGGTATGGAAACGGAATTTTAGGGAATGGTTATTAGTTTTTACCCATCATTGTTTGTGTTTAAAGAATCTTCAATTTTTCTTTAGTAATTCTTCGTGTTTTTTCCTTTATTAAAAGGTTTGTTTTTTTAAGAGCTGCAAAAATGGGGGTTTTCGGTTAGAAATCCCTAATTTTGCTAGGTTAGTTAAAGAGTAGTAATAATGACTACCCGGAGGTAGTGGAGGTCAAATATTAATTAATTACTGTCACAACTTGTTTAAAATGAGAATATTAGTCCGGGTGTTGGTAGGGTGGTGTCTGTTTCAGATGTGTAGTGCGCAAACCATCGATCCTCAGCGCTTTGAAAACGAAATCCACGAACTCAATAATAAAAGGCAGTACGAAAAAAGTGTGATTCGGATTTATGAAGTACTTTACAATCCGAAATCAACTGATTATGATCGTTACAATGCGTATTTGCAAAAAGCATTTACCTACAAAAGAATATTCAATTATACCGAAACATTCAATAATCTAAGTCTCGCCCTGAAAGAGGGTTTGAATAGTAGCCACAGGAAAGAAGTGGAGACACGGGTGGCCATAGAAAGGTTCTTTATCATTTTTGATTTACAGAAAGTAGACGAGATGCGGAAGATGATTGAAGAAAATAAAAATCTGGACTTGTCAGTGGTTGATGAAGAAACGCGTGCGCTGTATCTGTCAGCACTTGCCATTGTTGAAATTACAGATGGGAAGTATGATGAGGGAAACCGAAAAATCGATCAGGCGATAGCTATTTTTAGCCGTGTTAGCCCGAAGGATTTGCCTAATATTTATGGAAAGAAAATGTTTCTTTATCGCAAACTCAATCAACCTGAGAAAGTGGAAAAAGCATTTGATAAAGCAATGTTCTTCGCTAAAAAATACAAATCGGATATCTACATAAAAAATCTTGCGGTCGATATGTGGGAGTTTTATACTTATCAGAATAATTTGGAGAAAGCCAAATATTATCGAAAAATTGCAGACGATTTAAAATATGATGATAATTTTATATTGAATGCAAACAGTTTAAAACTTACAGATCTTGAAAAGAAAATTCAATACGAAAAGGCGTTAGCCGATAAAGCATCAAAACAGCAAGAGCAAATCATTATCGCCATCATCAGCGTATTGTCTATTTGTTTGTTCCTGTGGCTTCTTGGTAGTCATGCCAGAAATAAAAAAAGACGGGTGCTTGCCGAACTGGAAAACGCTAAAATGAGGGATGACCTGGAGAAAGTACTACAGGGAAATGACGACAGTGCCCAACAAAAAACGGAGTTGAAAACAGATCTTCTTACCGATCGACAAAAGGAAATTGTCGATCTCGTGAAGGAGGGCAAAACGAATAAAGAGATTGGCAGCGCACTTTACATCTCGGAAAATACGGTAAAGTATCATCTCAAAATTATTTACAATGCGTTGGGGATCGAGAACCGAAACGCTTTAAAATAGTCTGCGGGTTTCAAATTGGGTTCCCCAAATAGTCTTTGTAAATTGCATTGTAGCCATAAAAAATCCGCTTCACCAAAGTAAAGCGGATGTTTTTATAAAATCTTGGAATTAATTCCAGAAAGTCCATTTTGTCCCATCGAAAACAGCCACTTGCTGCTTCACAGTGTCGAACACGATGGTACCCGGTTCAGGGCTTACAATACTCGAATGAGGCGAATCGGTTTTGGGTAAAATCATCGCTTTATTCGCATCTTCCAAAACTAGAATGCCAGGAACGGCTGGAACGGCTGGTACACCTATCGATACTTTCGCATCTGTTTTTTCGGTGAGTCCGTTTTGCAAAGTAGTGTCAACCTGTCCTGCAGAACCATCGGTAAAATTAACCCAGTTGCCATTTTCTTTTACTTTAAGATCTTTGGTTTCTACATCAAAAATGATGGTTCCGTCCACTGCATTGGTCACGCTAGCCTCTTTTTCCACCCAAGGCATGATGATGCCTCTGGCTTCGGTCTCAAATTCTAAAGATACTGAACTATTGGTAACTGCCTGTTTTCCGATGGCGACTTGTGCCTTTGCGCTAAGTCCGAGGAATAATGACAATACCACTATTGATTGAGAATATTTTTTCATAGTAATTTAAATTTTAAGGAGTCATAAAACTGTTATCCGGACACGCTTTGTATTGCAGGCATTTCCATTTTCCACCTTCAGCTGGGTTGGCGGTATTGGAAAGAACATAGATTTTAAGACATTTGGCTTCCTGATCGTAAACCATCATTCCTTGCTGTGGATTGGCAATGCCTTCTACTTCAGCAGTGGTGGGGATTCTGTTCACTACAAATCCTTTCGATTGCGCTTCCAAAGCCATCCATGCTCCTTTTCGAGCCATCGGCCAACCTGTGGTATCATTGGATTTTGCTCTTCCTAAACTGGTGATTCCAAAATTAACGGGCAAAGCATTGCCAGTGGTTTGTGGATCTTTTAGACAAGCACATCCTGCAGTTACATATTTGTCTTTGGATGCACCGATGCCTTGAGCCACTTGGCCATCAACGTCTGCTGCATGTCCCGGATTGACAATAACAGGAACTCCATTACTGTCAATACCTCCCTGGTTGGCAATATCAATTCTTCCGTTCGGCAATATCATTTGTGGTGTAACATTATCACCACCTTCCAAAGAGTCTGGGCAACCGTCGTTGTCACTGTCTAAGTCCAGATGGTCTGGGATTCCGTCTCCGTCGGTATCCAGCTCATCAGGGAAATCCCGGCAAAGATCAACAAATTTGATGCGCTGATCATTCGTGAGGCCTCCTGTGGAAGCTGTATAGCCAAAACGTACTTTGGATGCTCCATTAAAATAATCCCTTACAATATCGGTAAACGTGGCCTCACCTGCGGTAATATAGGTGTTGTTGCCAAGTTCTACTTCATACTTGAGTGTTTTGGTGGTGGCATTCCAGGTAATGATTACATTGTGCCATTTATTATCTTCGATATTACCCAAAGATACTGCCGGAGTAATAATTCCGGTTTGGGTATAGTCATCTGAATCACGAATCATTCCGTGATCTTCTTCAATATCATCCAAAATTACATCTCCTAATGGAGGAGTATTCCAATTTTTACCATTGTAATAAGTATCAAGCTCCAAAATGATTCCGTATTTAATGCCGATTGCTCCGATACCATATCCATCCACTCCGGTCGCATTTATACCATCCGGATCGTTATGAAAAACAGCAGCAATACCGTCTGCGCCACTACCATCATTTTTCCCCAAATAGGCCTGAAAAGTCAGGGTAAAACTATTGGCAAAATCAATGGTGGAGCGGCTCCATATTTGTCCTCTTTTATTATTTTCATTCGGGGTCAGCTGAACTTGGTACTGATAAGTGGCAGGTGTGCCCGTTGGGTCATCGTAAACTTGAACGGCATCGCTGTTAACGGAAAATTTATCGGTCATATTTCCGGTAACGCCCCGTTCTACACAATCTGGAATGCCGTCATTATCTGAGTCCACATCTGTAACATCCGGAATTCCATCACCATCAGTATCGGTGGTTTGTGCGTGCATCAATGGGAAAGCCCACATGCAAATTGCGAAGAGAAGTATTTTCTTCATATAATAATTATTTTTAAGGTTGCATAAATAAAATACAGATGCGCTGATCTGCATCAGCGACAAGACCTTCGTTTCCACAATAATGCGGCGCTAAATTTTGGTAAAAGGGAATTTTGAGATTAGATAGTCAACGCAGGAGGCGGACGCACCTGCAGGTGGAAGCCCACAAAACAAAATATTTCAGATGGATTCTTGAAAGAATAATCATCAGATCTCGGCAGTTGAAAGATTCTGATAAAATCTGATTTTTGTGCAAGCTCACCCTTGCTGTATGTATTAACGGGAACGTTGGCCGCATTTTTTCCAGGTGTGCTGTTGCTAAAATGAGCCGTATTTTTGTCCAGCGGAAGAAATCCATCATGAAGAAGTCCTTCATTCTTTTTCTGGATGCTCTTCGCAATTTTTTCAGGAAGTACTCTCTTTTTAAAGGCAAAAGCGGGTTTCGGTTTTTTCTCCTTTTTTGTCTTAGATGCCCCACTTTTTGCAAGCTTGGGTGATTTATCTGCAGAAAATACTTCGGTTTTCCCATCCTCATGTGACACCACCATGATAGCATCTCCGATGATGGTGATATCTTTATCTGACAGTATAGTTTGTGCCTGAAACTTACAAGAGAAAAGGAAAACAAAGAGAAAAGTAAAAAGCCGCAAATAGAAACCCGAGTGGCGTGAAGCGGAGTTTTTATTAAGATAGGTGACGATATGTTTAAGATGCTCCTTCATCGCCTATTTACTGGCGCAAAGATAGGGATTTGTACAGCAAGGGGATTAACTTTATGTTAACAATGCATCATCACCATACAAATTGTAATGAAAAAACCTGCAATAATGCAGGTGGAATAAAAACATTATAATGTAAATTACTGACTCTTTTTTGCTTTGATCATCGCTTCCAGCATATCCCACATTTCCTGCGGAATTTCTTCGAGCATATTGAATTCGCCTGCACCTTGCAGCCATTCGCCACCGTCAATCGTAACGACTTCGCCATTAACATACGCTGAAAAATCGGAAACCAGATAAGCGGCGAGATTTGCCAGTTCCTGATGTTCCCCTACTCTGCGCAGCGGAACTTTCTTCCGCATATCGAATTTTTCCTGCAAATTGCCCGGAAGCAAACGATCCCAAGCGCCTTTTGTAGGAAACGGACCGGGCGCAATGGCATTGAAACGGATGCCGTATTTTGCCCATTCCACGGCCAGACTTCTGGTCATGGCCAAAACGCCGGCTTTTGCACAGGCCGAAGGCACGACATACGCCGAACCCGTCCAGGAATAGGTGGTCACAATATTCAAAACCGTTCCCGGAATTTTGTTTTCAATCCAGTATTTGCCGATGGACAATGTACAGTTTTTGGTTCCTTTCAGCACAATATCCAGAATCGAATCGAAGGCGGAATGGGTTAGTCTTTCGGTAGGAGAAATGAAATTTCCTGCGGCATTGTTGAGTAGAATATCAATTTTCCCAAATGCTTTGATGGTGGCCTCTTTCATGGCTTCTACTTCGTCCCAGTTGCGGACATCGCAGGCAACACAAAGTACTTTTCCACCGGTGGCTTCTTCTAATTCTTTTGCGGTATTCTGCAGTTTTTCCAGATTTCTGGAAGTAATGACGACTTTCGCACCGAGTTCCAGAAAATATTGGGTCATGGCTTTTCCAAGTCCGCTTCCGCCACCGGTAACGATGGCGACTTTATCTTTTAGCGCTCCTTCGCGAAGCATGGGCTGTGTATAGTTCATGGTTGATGGTTGATCGTTAATGGTTGACTGTAAATATAGGATTAATTTCTCTTGCCGTTGAGTTGAAAACTATGCCGGAAATAGAAATCCAAACCCCGCACCCCGACTTGAGCGGAGCTCTTTCTGTGAGGCGCTTTTGCAATTAAGCGCTGGACGCGACGAACAGAAAAGCGGGAGCGGAAGGCGGATAAAGGTGCCCTAATGTATTTGAGATTTTCGATGTACGATTTTCAATTTGGGAATTCAATTTGGGAATTTCGATGTACGATATGCAATGTTCAACATTGAATGTTAGATGATGGATTTGAATGATAAAAAAAGCTGCCCGGAAGATTCCGAACAGCTTTGTGTTTTATAAACTGCGTCTATTAGTAACCGAAAAGTTCTTCTAAAGAAATTTTCTTCACTTCGCCGAGTTTTTTCATTTCGTCCTGAGAAACCTTTTTCTCGGAAGCCACCAATGCATAAGTGTATGGTTTTCCGGAAAGGTTGGTCTGGTGGAAATTTTTCAGATCGCTCATTTTAATGCCGTCAACGGAGCTGTAGATTTGCTTTCTGATGTCGTCTTTCAAACCTAATTCTTTTGCCGCAAGATAACGGAAAATAATCCCATCCTGAGTGATTCTTTCGGTTTGAATATCTTTCTTCACCTGGTTTTTAGCCAGCTCAAGATTGGCAGGAAGTTCCGGCATTTTGGTGAGAAGCTCGTTCATGGCTGTTGTTGCTTCTTTGAATTTATCCGCCTGGCTTCCTACGTAACTCATCACGTAATAATCATCTGATTTTTTCTGTGGAGAAACGTAATATCCGTATGTACTGTAGGCCAACGCTTTACTTTCACGAATGGTCTGGAATATGATCGATCCCATTCCGCCTCCAAAATAATTGTTGAACACATTCACCAAAGTGGTATTTTTCGGATCGTATTTATCCGTGTTGCGCACCCATCTTGTTTCTGCCTGAACCATTTCATAATCCGTGAAAAGCACCTGATTTTTAGTGGCAGGAACTTGGGTAAAGGTTTTCGCCGTGGCCGGTGTTTTAAAGGTTGCCGGAACCGCATGTCCTGCCTTCAATTTGGAAGTCAGTTCACTTAATGATGCCGGGCCATAGTAAACGATGGTTTGCTCGTAATTATTTAAATCTTTGATTTTAGAAACCAGTTCTGAAGAAGAAATTCCTTCTAATTCAGCGGCGGTCAGTGCGTTGTTGAATTTATTTTTTGGTCCGTACAATGCATAGCTGGTTAACCCTTGAAGGATGGCCCCTTTATTCAGTTTGGCATCATTTCTTGCTTTGCTTAGTCTTGCTTTAAGGGCGGTAAGTGCTTGGTCATCGGCTTTTACATGCAGAACCAAATCTTCGTATAATTTTACTGCCTGATCGAAGTTTTCCTGAAGCCCTTCAATCGTTACCGTTGTATATTCTTCTCCTGTAGCCACATTGAAGCTGGAAGCAATCTTGTAAAAATCTTTCGAAATTTGCTCCGCAGATTTTTTATCGGTTCCTAAGAATTGAAGATATTGTGCGGCAATGGGCATTTTAAGATCGTTCAAAGTACCGATTTTGTAACGGTAACGCAACCTGTACAAGGCATTGTCTTTGTTTGGAACGTACAGCACTTCTGCATTGCCCACTTTAGATTTCTGAATGTCTTTATCAAAATCTAAGAAAACGGGTTTTGAGGCAGTGCTGGGCATATCTTCAATCATTTTAACAAAAGCAGACTGCTTGTCGGCATTGGTTTCCACCGGCGTAATCGTAGGTTTGTCGATTTTTTGAAGGTCTTTTCGCTCACCTTTTCTTTTCAGAACAGCCACATAATTGTTATCACCCAAATATTTATTGGCGAATGCCACTACATCTGCTTTGGAAATCTTAGACAGATCATTCACTAAGGCAACCTGATCTTTCCAATCCAATTCGGAAGTAAAAGCATTAACCAAACTGTTTGCTCTTTCTCCATAATTTTCAGATTCTTGAATCTTAGTTTTTTTCATGTTATTGACAATGGAAGGAAGTAAATCGTCATCAAAATTTCCTTTTTTAAGATTGTCAATTTCATTCAACATTAATGATTTCACTTCGTCCAGCGACTGCCCTGTTGTAGGAGAACCTGACAAATAAAGAATACCATGGTCGATCAATGTATATGTAAATGCACTGGCTTTCAATAATTTTTGTTTTTTCACCAAGTTCAAGTCAATCAAACCTGCCTTACCATTTGTTAAAATCTCTCCAACTAAATTGGCAAGAAGTACATCTTTATCTTTGTTTCCTGGCAAACGAAACCCTATGGTTGTGCTTTCTGCATCCGGACCTACAATTTCTTTTACCACCGGTGCCTGAATGGCATCTTCCGGTTTAAAAGTGTATTTCGGCACCGGTTTGTTCTGCATGTAAGAGAAATCTTTATCAATCTTTGCAATCACTTCATCGGGATTAAAATCTCCGGACATCACCACTCCCATGTTGTTCGGTACATAATACGTACTGAAATATTTGCGGATCTGAACCAATGAAGGATTTTTCAAATGTTCTACGGTTCCGATTGTTGTCTGAAGTCCGTAGTTATGATTTTTGAACAAGTTGGAAAATAAAGTCTCGAAAACCTGTCTTCCATCGTTGTCCAACGTTCTGTTTTTTTCTTCATACACGGCTTCCAGCTCGGTATGGAAAATTCTTAGAATTGGATTTCTGAAACGTTCTGCCTGCACGGCAAGGTACTTATCAATGGAGCTGGACGGAACATCGTCTGTATAAACCGTTTCCTCAAAACTGGTCCAGGCATTGGTTCCTTGCGCACCCATTCCGGAAAGCATTTTGTCGTACTCATTCGCGATGGAATATTTGCTGGCTACCCCAGAAATGGAGTCGATTTTTTTATAGATTGCTTTTCTCTGCGCCTGGTCTTTGGTTTTGTTGTATTGCTCGTAAAGGGCATCAATTTTATCCAGTTCTGGCTTTTCTTTGCTCCAATCGAGCGAGCCGTACTTGTCGGTTCCCTTAAAAAGCATATGCTCCAGATAGTGCGCCAATCCAGTATTGGTAGCAGGATCGGTTTTACTTCCGGCTTTCACAGCAACATATGCCTGAATTCTCGGATCTTTCGGGGTTGGACTTAAAATCACGGTAAGCCCGTTTTTCAGGGTGTAAAACCGGGAATTGGTAGGGTCGTTGGTCACATACTTATAAGTGTAACCTCCGCTTTTCGCTTCTTTCCATTCATTATTTTGCCCGAAAGCGTTGAATGAAAGAGCAGCGACCAATAAAACTGTAGAAATTCTTCTGATCATTGTTTCATAATATTTATAAATAAGACAAATAAAAAATCGATTTGTTACAAATATAAGACAAAACAATACGTATGCTGCAAAAACGGCTATAATACAAGTGAGAAATAAGAAAGCAAACATGTTTCTTATGCATTAATTTTTATTAAGATTCACATTATTAGGTTTAAAACAAAGCTTTTCATGACAAAATAATGTAATTTTGCAGCTGATACCGTCCTCAATGCTACAGCACTACCGTTTGTCTTTTTTTACGTTGTTCTCGTTTTTGCTGTTTGCTTTGGTGCCTGCACAGATTTTTGTTGGAAAAGATGCGGTTTTCACAGTTTCGGAAGCAACGCTGATTTCGCAGCAACCTACAGACAGCACTCGTTCTGTTCCACTCGCCGGGGAAGTTTTTATTGTCGACAATACAGTAGTTCTTAATGTTGAAAACCTCCTCAATGCCGATGTGATCTATGTTCATACAGCTGTAGCAACAAAGAAAAAAAACAAAAAGAGCAGTGCACCCGTTTTCGCCGCAGAAGAGAAAAAGGAAAGGATATATCCAAAAATAGCGTCGCCCAAAGCAGTGCACAATTTCCTGCCGGCAAATGAAGTGCATTTTGTTTCAGGAAAGATCTCTGCAACAACTGCAGTTCCGGAACCTATTCATTTTTACAAGGGCGCAGTTTCACGACTTGAGCAAATTTCCTTTGGCTCAAAAGGTAACCAGGAAGATCAAAATTTCTATGCACTGGGAAATCGGTGTTTTCTTTTATTCAATTTTTTACAAATCCGTCCTCCACCTGCGATGTCTTTTTCAGTGTAAAAGTCTATACTAAGTCTGATCAATAATCAAAAGCTTTGCCTTTTTGGCTGAGTGATTTTGCCTGGTTTAATCATTGTTTTTTTGATTGAATCGGTCAAACCGCAATGACAAGTAATAGAATCCGCCCTGCGAGGGCCAATCCATTTAAAATTAAACGACAACAATTATATTATAATGAAAAAAATAAATTTACTTTTTATTCTATTTTTTCTTCTTACCGCTACATGCGTGCATGCACAGCAGGTTTTTTATGAAGATTTTGGAACGAGTCCGTTTCCGACTTCATCGAATGATTACGGAAGAAAGCAATCTCCCTACATGCCTACCGGCGGTTTTGGTTATGGCACTTCATATGTGAATTCCAACAATGCTTTGATATATAAAATTGATGATAATTACTATGCGGTGGTTGCTCCGGGTTACATACGTGCAGGAATCAATCCCAGCAATTCCAGCAGCTGGTGGACCCCCGCCTATAACCAAACTGGAACGGTGAAAGACCGTTCAGGAGATACAGACGGCGCAGCCATGGTTCTTAACGCAGGTGAAACGCTTGCTCCTTTTTATGAGCGAACGGTTACCATTGATGAAAACAGCTATTACAAAACCTCTATGTGGATTTATATTGTAAATACACCAGTAAGAATTGCCATTGATATTAAAGACCTTTCTGGAAACATACTGACCACACTTACAACTCCCGAAATGACCGATGCAAGTTTCAGAGGGCATTGGTTTGAAATACCTCTGTATTTCAAGTCAAACATCAACTGTAAGAGCGACAAAGTTCGGGTGGTATATCGAAATGATAAAAAGGAAAAATCAGGTAACGATTACTATATTGATGATCTGAGTCTGAATAAAATAACGGAGGCAGAATACGTAGCAGTAGGCGGTCCTAGTACGCCTGTTCCATGTCCTGTCACTCCCTGCAATGCAGGCAATATTGCTCCGCAAATCAATACCAATCTGCTAAAGTTTTTTGATCCGGCTACGGGTGTCAACCTCAACAGCGCATTTAACACGGTTCCCACTCCGCCAACTGGATCCTTGCTGGTATGGTACAACAATGCAGCTCATTTGGGAACTGCCTTAACCAATGCACAAATTGCCAATGCGCCGGAAGGAACATATTACGCTTTCTTTTATGATGCTACACATGAGTGCTTCAGTCCAGCTTCTGCGCCGGTAAAAGTGCAGAAAGAATGTGTAAGTCCGAATGAAAACAAAGGATTTAATGCCACCAATGGCAATTCAACTACCTTTACTCTTTTGCCAACAGATATTGGTTTTCAGTTAGATGTTTACAGAATTGACAACTCGCTGAATGTCAAAGTCAATAATACGCTACTCACCAACTTGGAATTAGACTTTCAGTCGAATCATAATACAACGGGAGGAAATCTAAGAACCGTACGATTCAAAAACGCATCAGGATATTATGGAGCTGGTGGTATTCCTGAGATTTGGAATATTGCCGGAGACGTTACCAACCCTGTGCTTAGAATTATCATCAGACATGACGGAACAGTATCGTTGTACGGCTCCAAATCCAATTATGGACCGCTGTATGAACTTGAACTTTTTAACGGTGCTGCGCTTAACAGTTATACCTGGAATACTGCGGCAACCAATACAATTATTATCGGCCAGAAAGTAGATGGAGTAACCTATATTACAGGACGTGGCATCGCGCTGCAAAGCATGCCTTGTAAATGTACTGCCGCAGGAAGTACATCAGCCGGAGGTACACCAACAAAAATGGGGATCACCAACCAGTCCAAGCAGGCAGGATGGCCGGAAAACATCCCGAACGGATTTATTACACTGGAGTCTCAGCAGGCAGGTTTCGTGATCACTCGTGTAAACAAAGTTGCAGATATCACTGATCCCAAAGATGGCATGATGGCTTATGACATTACCGACCATTGCGTTAAGCTCTTCCGCCTTGTTGACACTGTGAATAACATGGGAGAATGGAAATGTATCAAACAGGGCTGCAACCAATCCAAATAATAATTAAAAGTATTCAAAATATGAAAACATTATATATGACTACCGTTTTGCTGTTTACCATTCATGCCGCTTCTGCGCAAGTGGCGATTGGGAAAACTTCCATCAACGGCAACAACACGATATTAGATTTTAACGACAGCAGCAGCAACACTAATGGAATTATTCTACCCGCTATTGCCGATAAAAGCACTGCACTTGCCTCAACAGCAGCCAATAATCACGGCACTTTTATCTTCGACAAATCGGATAACAGAATAAAGATGTATGAAAATGGCAATTGGGTTTCCCTTTCGGACGATACAGGAGATGGTACCGAGATTACCAATCATCCCAACTCTTCGCCTGAGAAAGGAAAAGGAGTTATCATCGGCGCGCAAAGCAGTAGTGCCAAAGGCGTTTTGGTATTAGAAAGCAACAATAAGGCGCTTATTCTGCCGAGAATAAGTAAACCCGAGATCAATGTAAAAAGTCCTTATCCCGGCATGATGTGTTATGACACAGATAGTATGTCACTTGCAGTGTACGACGGTGCACGCTGGAATTACTGGAAATAAAAAAACCACTTCTAACAAAAAATGCAGGGTAAATTACCTTGCATTTTTTTTATTACTCAATTTTTATATTTAAAATTTAAACATTAAAAAGTGGTATATAAAAGTCGTTCCCCAAATTTTTCCTGAGCAAAATTCCCATTTTCAAATACCAGATGCCCGTTGACAAACGTGTGAGTGATGCAGTTGTTAAACAGAGTTCCTTCCAACGGACTCCACCCACATTGATAAAGAAGATTGTCTTTTTCTACAGTCCAATCTTGGTTTAAATCTACCAAAACCAGATCAGCTTTATAGCCCTCACGGATAAATCCGCGCTTTTCAATCCGGAATAGAATAGCCGGATTGTGACACATTTTTTCCACCACTTTCTCTAAGGAAATTTTTCCGTTCTGATAATTTTGAAGCATTACATTCAACGAATGCTGAACCAATGGTGCACCGGAAGGACATTGGGTGTACACATGCTGTTTTTCTTCCCAAGTGTGCGGTGCATGATCGGTGGCAATTACATCAATACGATCGTCCAAAAGTGCTTCCCATAATCCGTCTTTGTCTTTTTGAGTTTTTACCGCCGGATTCCATTTGATTAAAGTTCCTTTTGTTTCGTAATCTTCGTTGGTAAAAGTCAAGTGGTGGACACAAACTTCCGCGGTAATCTTTTTATCTTGTAAAGGAATGTCATTGCTGAAAAGTGCTGTTTCTTTTGCCGTTGACAAATGAAAAACATGAAGTCTTGCTCCGGTTTTTTTTGCCAGTTCAATGGCTTTGGAAGAAGATTGATAACACGCTGCTTCGCTTCTGATTAGGTAGTGATATTTTACCGGAATATCATCCCCGTATTGAGCTTTATATTCTTCTGTATTTTTACGGATCGTATCTTCATCTTCACAGTGAACAGCAATAAGCATTTTGGTTTTACTGAAAATATTTTCTAAAGTTTCAGGATTGTCCACCAGCATATTTCCCGTGGAGGAGCCCAGAAAAAGTTTTATTCCCGGAACATTTTTGGGATTGGTTTTTAAAATTTCCTCCAGGTTATCATTGGTTCCTCCCATCATAAAACCATAATTGGAATATGATTTTTCGGCAGCAATAGTATACTTTTCCTGAAGCAGCTCTTGGGTCACCGCGTTTGGAACGGTATTCGGCTGATCAATAAAACTGGTTACACCTCCGGCAATCGCAGCTTTGGATTCGGACTCAATGGTGCCCTTCCACGTTAAGCCGGGTTCGCGAAAATGAACTTGATCGTCGATAATACCGGGAAGAAGATATTTTCCCGCAGCATCAATCGTTTGATCTGCTGCATCTTCAATGTGGGGTAAAATCTTGGTAATGATATCGTTTTCAATCAGAACATCGGCAGAAAAAATCAGCCCTTCATTAACAATTTTTGCATTTTTGATCAGTGTTTTCATTTGATTATATTTCAGCGTAAAAATACGCTTTTATGATGTAGCATCGAAATGAAAAATAGAATGGATGCAATTCCAGAACCTCAATTCCTTCCCGATTTTTGTTCATGAGTTGTACTCGTTAATTCTTGTCGAGATTAACTCATTATTTATTTTACCTTTGCAAAAATTAGAAATTTTGTATAAAAAATTATTGGGGCAAACGGCACTTTACGGGCTTACCACGGTAGTGATTCGTTTGTTCCCATTTGTCATTAATCCTTACATTACGAAAGTTTTCGGCCCGGAGGCCTACTCGCCATTTGCGGATTTTTACTCAGTGGCAGGCGTTATTGCAGTGCTGTTGACGCACGGTATGGAAACGACCTTTTTTCGTTTTGCACTTGAGGAAAAGGATGACCACAAACTCATTTCCACATCGTTTTTCAGCGTGTTTGCTGCCACTATTCTGTTTTTGGTGTTCGCATTGGGATTCAGAAATGAACTTGCGGTGGCCTTTAAGACCCCAACGCAGGTTAACCTGTTAACAATATTGGTTGTTATTCTTTCTTTGGATGCTTTTTCGGCGATGCCGTTTGTGTTGCTGCGGAAGAATGAGAGACCCGTAAAATATGCTTCGGTGAAGATCACTAACGGGGTCATTAATTTCTTTTTGGTGATCTTCTTCCTGCAGATATTACCACGGTTTCCGAACGGCATTTTAGGAATAAAGTACAGCCCTGCTTTTGGTATTGGTTATGTTTTTGTCGCTAACCTTGTGGCTAGTGCAGTTACATTTATGCTTTTGTTTAAAGAGATTTTTGCAGCGAAACTCAAAGATTTTTCCATCGTATTGTGGAAGAAAATGCTCAAGTATTCGTGGCCCATTATGATTGCCGGCTTAGCAGGGATCATCAATGAAACGTTCGATCGCCAGTTTCTGAAGTTTCTGCTTCCCGATGAATTGGGGCGTCACGAGTTGGGTGTTTATGGCGCTGTTGCTAAAATTGTAACCTTTGTAGTGCTCTTTCGTCAGGCGTATGTTTTGGGAATTGAACCCTTCTTTTTTAGTCACTCTAAAAGTGAAAACGCCGGACAAACTTATGCCAAACTCATGGATGTTTTTATAGCGGTGAACTGTATTATTGTTCTTTTTCTATGTGTAAATTTAGAATGGATTTCAAGATTTTACCTGAAAAATCCTGCCTATTATGAAGGAATCCCAATATTGCCGGTCTTGTTTTTTGGAAGTCTTTTCTTAGGGATTTACCTTAATCTTTCTGTCTGGTACAAGTTGTCGGACAGAACAATTGTTGGTGCATATATTTCGTTTATCGGTGCTGCTGTTACGGTTTTGGTTAATTTTTACTTCATCCCAAAATATGGATATTGGGCATCGACGTGGGCTACCATTGCTTCCTATTTTATGATGATGGTTATTTCTTATATTTGGGGTCAAATTAAGTATCCCATTCCGTACAATCTTTATAAAAACGTTACCATCATCCTGATAACAATCATTGTTTCGCTGGCATTTTGTCAAAATTTTAGTCACCATATTTTGTTGGGAAATCTTATCTTTATCGTTCTAACGGTGTTATTAATCAGAACTCAAAAACTTATTCCGCAAAGCATTATTAATAAAATTAAGAGGTAATTCCCTATGAAAATTAAGATCATCAACCGATCCAAACACCCTTTACCCCAATACCAAACAGCACAATCAGCCGGTATGGATTTATACGCCAATATCGAACATCCTTGTACCTTGCAGCCACTCGAAAGAGCATTAATCCCAACCGGACTTTTTATAGAACTTCCTGCTGGTTATGAAGCGCAAATTCGTCCCAGAAGCGGGTTGGCCATTAAAAACGGAATTACTGTGCTTAATGCGCCCGGGACTATTGATGCAGATTATCGTGGGGAAATTGGAGTGGTTATCATCAATCTTTCAAAGGACGAATTTACCATTAATGATGGTGACAGAATTGCTCAAATGGTTATTGCTCAACACGAAATTGCAGTGTGGCAAGAGGTGACCGAAATGACTGAAACTGACCGTGGACATGGCGGTTTCGGTAGTACTTCAAAATAAATTTTAAACTATAAAAACCTTACATCAAATATGAAAATTATTGTTCCTATGGCGGGCAGAGGTTCCCGATTGAGGCCTCATACGTTAACTGTGCCAAAACCGCTTATTCCCATCGCAGGAAAACCAATTGTACAGCGACTGGTTGAAGATATTGCCAAAGTTGCCGGAGAAAAAATTGATGAAATTGCTTTTATCATCGGCGATTTCGGACCGGAAGTGGAGGCCTCACTTATTCAGATTGCCGAAAAACTGGGTGCAAAAGGAAGCGTTTATACTCAGGACGAACCGCTGGGTACCGCGCATGCCATTAAATGTGCCGAAAAATCCATGCAGGGCGATGTGGTAGTGGCTTTTGCAGATACATTATTCAAAGCCGATTTTCAACTCGATAAAAACTCCGATGGTGTTATATGGGTGAAAAAGGTGGACGATCCATCTGCTTTTGGCGTTGTAAAACTGGATGATTATGGGTTCATTACAGACTTTGTTGAGAAGCCGAAGACCTATGTTTCAGACCTCGCGATCATCGGTATTTACTACTTCCATTCTGCTGAAAAACTGATGGATGAAATCAACTTCATCATGAGCAACAACATTAAGGAGGGTGGCGAATATCAGTTAACAACAGCTTTGGAAAACCTGCGCCAGAAAGGTGCAAAATTCTCCCTGGGTAAAGTGGACGACTGGATGGATTGCGGAAATAAAAATGCAACTGTGGAAACCAACGGCAAAGTTCTGAATTACGAAAAGGAAGAATTTTCACAATTTCCTGCTTCAGCAAAAATTGAAAGTTCGCTCATTATTCCACCTTGTTTCATCGGTGAAAACGTACAGGTTCTGAACTCTAAGATTGGCCCTTTTGTGTCGCTGGGAAACAATACCAAAGTCATCAATTCGAACATTGATAACTCATTGGTGCAGGAAAATACAGTGATTGATCACGGTAATTTGAGCAATTCCATGATCGGAAGCTCAGCACAATACTTTGGTGTGGCACGTGAAATTTCACTGGGCGATTATTCAGTGCTGGATTTTTTATCTAAAGACCAAATTTAGGCCCTGCCGAAATATCATCTTCCGAGCCACACAAAACATTTTGTGTGGTTTGGCGTTAATATTGCAAACTTTTACCCATAACTTAAGCCATTATTGACTATGAAAAAATACATCCTGCTTCTTTTAATCCTTTCTTTCACAATGTCTTGCAAGACTAAGACTGTAGCTAATCAGCCGGTTAACACCAATGCGGCTGTGGTGTCCAACGCTGTTTTCTTTAACAAGATTAAGGCAAAACCAGATTTCCAGCAACTGAAAATTAATTCAAGAGTCAGCGTGGAAAGCGGAAGTTTTATTCCTACGTTGGATGCCACCATCTACATAGAAAATGATAAAAAAGTTTGGATGAATATGACGGCTATCTTCCTCAATGTTGGTCGCGGTTTGGCAACACCCGAAGGAATTAAAGGATATGAAAAATGGAACAAAACATACATAGAATCCGATTTTTCTTACCTTAATCAATTGATGAATGTTAATTTTATCGACTTTAGCGTGTTGCAGAATCTTCTCATGGGCCGGAATTTTTTACCGATTCAGGCCAAGGATTTTGTCCTCACGCAGAATGCGCAGGGTTATCATTTAAGTTCGGCGAAGAACCTTACCTTTGAAAAGGACGGAAAGGTTTTGCAGTACATTGCTTCTATGGATTACTCTAATGATTTTGATTTATTAAAGGTAAATCTGAAAGATGTGAAGTCGGATGATGACCTCGAAATATCCTACGGAAACTGGCTGGTTTTTGAAAATATAAAGGTGCCGCAAAATGTTAAAATAATTATAAAAGGGTCAAAAACAGGGCAAATTTTACTTGAAAATACGAACTTTGAAAGTTCGAAAATGGACACTCCTTACACGGTTCCCAACAACTATACGAAAACTGAGATTAGATGATTAAGAAAATTGGCTTTTTAATAGGAACTCTTCTGTTTGCTTTGCTTCCTGCGCAGAAGAAGGAACAGCTTCAAAAACAAAATGCCGAACTCAAAAAACAAATCGCAGCCATTAATGCCAATTTGGCAAAAACCCAGCAACAGTCAAAGCTTTCTATTGCTTACTTAAGCGATGTAGATAAGAAAATTCAGCTCCGGGAGAAAGTATATGGAAACACCCAGAAAGAAAAAAGACTCATTGAAGATGATATTTACCTGCGCCAGTTAGAAATAAACCGTCAAAACCGTGAACTTTCGGTGCTGCGAAAGAACTATGCCGAAGTACTTGTTAAAGCATATAAGAATAAAGGCGTTCAGAATAAGGTCACTTTTATCCTTTCTTCCAAGAATTTGGGTGAGGCCCTGCGAAGGGTACAGTATTTAAAAGATTATTCTGATTATCAGAACAAAAAAGCTGCCGAGATCAGTGATGCCGCTAGGAAATTATTGCAAAGCGTGGAATTAAGACAACGGTCAGTAAAAGATAAGGAAGTTTTATTGGTGAATCAGCAGAAAGATTTGGTAACCATCGAGGCCGAAAGAAAGCAGAAGGAATTACTGGTTCAGGATTTTAAGAAAAACGAAGTTCAACTTACTGCGGAACTTAGGCAGAAACAAACCGAATCCAAAAAATTGGAGGGTCAAATTCGTTCGATTATTGCGGAAGAGATCCGAATTGCCAAAGTGAAAGAGGAGGAAAGAAAAAGAGAAGAAGCCGAAAAAATTCGATTAGCAAAAATTGCCGCAGAGAAAGAGAAAGCAAGAATTGAGGCCGAAAACAGAGCGCGAATGGAAGCGCTTGCACTGGAAAAAAGAAGAGCTGATGAGGAAGCGAAACGGCTGAAAGACATTGCCGATAAGAAGGCAGCAGAAGAAGCAGAGCGTTCTAAAATAGCCGCTGCAGCAGATGCTAAAAAATCGGAAGATGCAAGAAAGGCGGCAGATGCAGAAAGAGCGGAAACCCGAAGGTTAGCAGCCGCAAGAGATGCGGCAGAAGCAGCTACAAAAGCAAAAGCAGCCGCCGATAAGGCCGCTGAAGCAAGAGCTGCTGAAGCATCATTGGCAAAGAAGAATGAGGATGAGAAAAAAGCAGCAGAATCAAGAGCGATGACGAATTATGGGGTGACGACAGCTGTGGGGAACAATTTCGCTGCCAATCGAGGTAGAATGGGAATGCCAGCTTACGGGACCATTACACACCGTTTCGGAAGGCAGCCCCACCCGGTTTTCAAAAATATTGTTGAAGAAAACAACGGAATTAAAATTGCGGTTACAAAGGGAACTGTTGCCAAATGTATTGCCCCTGGAACGGTTTCGCGGGTAGTGGCATCAGGAGACGGATCGAAAATGGTTTTTGTAAAACACGGCGATTATTTTACGATCTACGCTAATTTGGCTTCTACATCGGTATCAGCCAATCAGCAAGTTTCGGCAGGAACCCCGATTGGGGTAGTAGGCGAGGATTTCGACGGTACCTATACCCTTGATTTTCAAATCTGGAATGGCAGTAATCCGGTAGATCCACTGGGTTGGGTAAATTAAAAAATATACTTTAACTTTACAGAAATTTTTAGAAATGGCAACGTTAACAATATTGGCTCTTTCGTGGCAGCATTTGCTCATTGTAGCAATCCTATTGCTCATTCTTTTTGGAGGTAAAAAAATTCCGGAAATGATGCGTGGCTTAGGTTCCGGCATTAAGGAGTTTAAAGATGCAGTGAAAGAAGAAGATAAAAAACCATCAGAAGAGTCCAAAACCAATTCTGATAGCGTAAAATAGAAATTGTTATGACGAGTTTTACTGATAAGGCATGGGGAATCTTCGAGAATGCCATTGCCGATTATCACGTGCTGGACGATGTGGATACGCCGGTTAATCATTCATTTGAAAACGATAGTTTGGAACGGATTTTGTATGAGAAAAATTGGATTGATACCGTTCAATGGCATTTGGAGGATATTATACGAGACGAAAACATTGATCCAACTGAAGCTTTAAAAATAAAAAGACGCATCGACTCTTCTAATCAGAAACGTACTGACATGGTGGAGTTTATCGACAGTTGGTTTTTACAAAAGTATAAAGATATATCTCCTAAGAACGATGCGAAAATCAACACGGAAACCCCCGCATGGGCGGTAGACCGTCTGTCGATTTTGGCATTGAAGGTTTATCATATGGCGCTTGAAGCTCACCGTGAATCTGCTACTGAAGTGCACAGAGAAAAATGCGCACAGAAGCTCGCCGTTTTGCTGGAGCAGAAAAAAGACCTGTCGGAAGCGATAAATCAGTTGATTTTTGATATTGAGAACGGTAATGTTAAGATGAAAGTGTACAAACAAATGAAAATGTACAACGATGAAACGCTTAACCCGGTCCTTTATCAAAATCATAAAGATGAGTAGGTTACGCTTTTTTTATACATCTTCACTCTTAGTTTTTATTTTGGTCTCCTGTTCTGTTGAGAAGCTTAATCTATCGCCGGTAAATGACGCTGTTGTCGATGAAAAACTGAATGCAATTCCTTACACCCAAAGAAAAGGGCTTATTCTTTATTCTTCTGAAATTACGGGGCTCATCAGTAGCTTTCCGAAACTTAGGAATGATGCGGTTAACAGCGAAGTAGGCAACCTAAAGTATCATCTTAAAGATTATATTGGCGCTATGGAGGCCTACAACATCAATGGGATGAATTCTGCACAGCGCAAGTTTGAAAAATCCTATAAGAAAATCCAGAAACTCAGGACTTATCTTAACAGCGAAGATGATCAGGTGCTAAACCGTTATCTGGTGCGAATCAAAACCAACATGACATTGCTGGAAAGTAATTTTCCAAAAGATTCACTCAACATTCCAATCAAATAGTGCAAAATCCTTCATGCTAAAAATTCAAGCATCATCGAACGTTCCTACCGAATTTGGAACTTTCAGAATTATTGCTTTTTCAGAAAGTGAAAACGACTGGATGCCGCACATGGCGATTGTGGCAGCGCATACAGATTTTTCGCAGCCCGTGAATGTACGCTTTCATTCAGAATGCATTACCGGCGAAGTTTTTCATTCTAAAAAATGCGAATGCGGGCAACAACTCGACGCAGCCATGAAATATATTCATGAGAATGGAGGCGTCATTGTTTATCTTCGTCAGGAAGGCAGAAATATAGGCATCATCAATAAACTGCGCGCTTATGCGCTTCAGGAAAAAGGACTCGATACGGTGGAGGCAAATGTTGAACTTGGTTTGCCACCCGATGATCGAGATTTTACCGTAGCGATTGAAATACTCAACATGCTGCAGGTGAAGGAAGTAAATCTGCTGACGAATAATCCCCAGAAAATAGCAGTGGTGGAAAACAGCAATATTGTACTCAGAAAAAGAATACCACTGCAGATTCATTCCACAACGGACAGCAAGGGATACCTTGAGGTGAAGAAAAAGTACTTCGGTCACCTGCTGGACGACGAGAACAACTGATTACATTTTCAGCGCAGTTTCCAGTGCTAAGCCAATCATGGTATTTAATGCCTGCTGTCGCTCATCTGCAGATATTTGTTCGCGGGTCGGAATAATGTCCGAAACAGTAAGAATTGATGCTGCGTTTTTTGAAAGATATTGGGCATTGGCGAAAAGTGCAAAGGCCTCCATTTCAACAGCCGAACAGTTGTATTTCTGGGCAATAACAGGAATGTCCGCATCTTTACGGTAGAAAATATCACTGGTATGAATGGTCGTCGGTTGAACAGCTAATTTAACTTCCTGAGCCGTTTCGTTGATCTTATCAAATATATCCCCCTGATTTCCTATTATTTCCTCCTCAATTCCCCAAGCGAATCGGGCATAAGTGGATTCGCTGGCTGCTTTTTCAACATTTAAAACATCAAATAGTTTCAAAGCATTAGTGTACGCCCCGCAGGTGCCAATTCGGATAATGGTATCCACTTCATATTCGGTGTAAAGTTCGTAAGAGTAAATTCCGATGCTGGGTATCCCCATTCCACTTGCTCCAACCGTTATTTCTTTGCCGTTGTACAAACCGGTGAAATAAAAAATGTTTCGGGTTTGACTCACCAATTTTACATCAGACATGAAACGGTCTGCAATATATTTGGCGCGCAACGGATCACCCGGAAGCAGCACTGTTTTTGCAATTTCTCCTTTTTTGGCAGCAATATGTACACTCATAATATGTTGTATTTAGAAAAGTTTAAAGTTACGAATTTCGGAAAAAGTATTGGCGAAGTGCGGGCTAAATGGAACGAAAAGTTCAATTTAGACTGACCGTAGCCGATGCTTTTTTCGGATTGTTAAATTACAAAAAATAATAATACGAAAAAGCAGCGGCGGCTAAATATTTCTGCTTTTCAATTCATCCCTTCTCCCCGCATTTTGCCAATACAATGTTATCTGCAGTTATTTATCTGTGTATTTTTTTATTTCAAGAAAGTCTTTGTTAGTTTTTTTATTCTCAGGAACTTTTTTAAGAATTAAATTGATTTCATTTGTTTTATAATATTTTTTCAAAAAATTTAATCTTTTTAATCCCTTTTCGGTTTCAATAAATTTTTCTGCTAATTTTTTATTTTTCTCGACCATATACAACCTGTCAATACTATCTAACGAAATATTCATCTCAGAATCATTTAATGTCAATGCTTTTTCTGATATAAATTTTTTTGTTACTGATTTATATTCATTTATTAAATTTTGACTTTCAACTTCAAAGGTTTCATTATCAATTTTATTACAAGAAAAAATAAGTGTCATAAATGGCAGTAGATATAAAAAATTCCATTTCATAAAATATCTTTTGGCAGAATGTTGGTATAATTGCAGATAACGGCTCTATTCGCGAATTAAATCATTTTCAAATAACGAAAAAACCTGCCGTAAATAGCAGGTTTTAAATAATGATCGAATTGAACTATAAGGTTTTTACATTCGAGTCGTCTAAATTATAGTATCGAATAACACTGTTGTAATCGCTGTAATCCAATTTTTCTCCTTTACCCTGAGATGCGGGCACAAGAACAATTCTAAATTGCTGATTGTTCAGATAGGTTATCTGCTGCGTAGCGCTGAGTGTGGATGGGTCAACATTAGCATCAGCATATATTTCTACCGCAGTATTGTTAAATAAGAAACTATATTTAATTTGCTTATTGCTGTCAAAATAAACCGTATCCGGAAGAAGTTGCCAAACAGCAGAGCCACCAGTAGAAGAATTATTATTACGGTAAACCAAAACAACGTCTGTAGATGCAATATTCAAATCCTGACTGATGGTGTACTCATTAGCAGCATTAAAGTTACCGCGGATATCTCTCATCTTTGGATAAGTGTCATGATCAGTGTTTTGTGAATTGTCGTTTCTGTCGGTGCTACAGCTAAATGCCACAAAGCTCAAAAGCGCAAGCAGCATCATCGGAAAATATTTTTTCATAGTATCTAAATTTATTGTTTATATTGTTTCAATATGTGTGCCAAGAAAGCAGATTATTTTAAGTTTTAAAAAGTGTATTTTTGTTTAATGTACATTACTTTTAGAATGAGAACTTTTCTGCATCAAATAAGCATTGCGATTACCCTTGTTTTCTCGGTTATTTTGAAAGCGCAATATCAACCGCAAAACATCACTGGAGCCGATTTGCAAAAAGCAAACGAATGGGTGCAGAAGACCTACAATTCATTGTCACAGGACGAAAAACTAGGACAACTTTTTATCATTGCTCTGTACACCAACAAAGGTGAAGATTACATTGAGAACGTACGAAGTATTGTAACTAGCGAAAAGATTGGAGGGTTGATTCTGATGCAAGACGACGCCGCACGGGAGATTACTTTGGTAAACGAATTTCAGCAACAGGCGAAAGTCCCTTTAATGATCGGGATGGATGCAGAGTGGGGAGTTTATCAACGGATCTCGGCTGCACATAAATTCCCATGGGCAATGACCTTGGGTGCCATCCAGGACAAAAATCTTATCAGAGAAATGTCGGCCAAGATTGCGGAAGATGCCCATAGAATGGGTATTAATTGGGATTTTGCACCGGTCGTTGATGTCAACACTAATCCTGATAACCCTATTATTGGGAACAGAAGTTTCGGTTCTCAGGTTCCCAATGTGGTGAATTCCGCACTTGCCTACGCAGAAGGATTGCAGAATAATGGAATTTTGGCGGCTATTAAACATTTTCCCGGTCATGGAGATACCAATACTGATTCACATCTGGATTTGCCAGTGGTTTCACATGATATAAAGCGGCTGAATGAAGTGGAGCTTGCCCCATTCAAAGCTTTGATGGATAAAGGAATTGGTGGCGTAATGGTGGCACATCTTTATGTGCCTGCGTTGGAAGCAGGGAAAAATATTCCGGCCTCAATTTCAAAAAATATAGTGACAGGGCTGCTCAAAGAAAAATACGGGTACAAAGGACTGATTATCACCGATGCCCTCAATATGGGTGCGGTTGCTAAACGATACCAACCGGGCGAATTGGATGCGCTTGCATTTAAGGCAGGAAACGACATTATGCTTTTCTCGGAGGGAGTGAAAGAAGGGAAACGCCTGATTCAGCTGGCGATTGATAAAGGAGAAATCTCGCAGAACAGAGTTGAAGAAAGTGTGAAAAAAATATTGCTCACCAAGTATTTTCTTGGGTTGCACGATTATGAGCCGCGAAGTCCCGAGCACATCAACGAAGACCTCAACAACGAAACCCATGTTGCCGTGGTTCGAAAAATGTATGCCAATGCACTGACTTTGCTCAAGGACGAGGATCAACTTTTGCCACTTAACTGTCAATCAACTTATTATTATGTGCCATTGGAGGAAGCAGCTTTTCAACAGGTGGTCGATCAGCTCAATTTGAAGACAACGGTGATCGTTAAGAAACCCGAAGAAATTTCTACTATTCCACCAAATTCTGTCGTACTGGTTGGTTTTCACAAAGATAATTCCACGGCTTATAAAACGTACAAGATTTCGGAGCAATCGAAGCAGATTTTAGCACAGCTGACGAAAAACAAAAAAGTAATCTTAAATGTCTTCGGCTCGGCTTATGCCCTGAAAGATGTCGATATTTCGAAGGTATCCACTGTTCTTCTTGCTTATGAAAATAATGATGACTCGCTCACCGCAGCAGCAGGAGCACTTGCGGGACAAACTCCTATTCATGGTCGACTTCCCGTTTTGGTCAATGATCAGCTGAAGCCCGGAATGGGAATGGATGTTTTACCAAAAGTTCAAACAAACCTTCCTAAAAGAATGATTAAATCATCACACAATAAACAAAAATAAAGAAGCAATGGCTTCAAACCCAAAACATGAAAATAGGAATCCTCTGTTATCCCACCTATGGCGGAAGCGGAATCGTCGCTACGGAACTTGGTATGTCTCTTGCCAACAAAGGGTATGAAGTGCATTTCATCAGTTCTGCACTTCCGGCACGGCTCGATATCACCAATCCCAATATCTTTTTTCACAAAGTGAATGTGCAGACCTATCCGTTGTTTCAGTACCAACCGTACGATATTGCACTCTCGTCCATGATTTACAGAGTTGTGAACCTGTATAAGCTGGATCTGCTTCACGCGCATTACGCTATTCCTTATGCCTACGCTGCTTTCACCGGCAAGCAAATGCTGAAAGAGGAAGGAAAAGATGTACCATTGGTCACCACGCTTCATGGTACCGATATCACCCTGGTTGGGCAGCATCCGAGTTATAAGCATGCTGTGGAATTTTCCATTAATCATAGCGATACCGTAACTTCTGTTTCAGAAAGTTTAAAGCGAGATACCCTTAAATTTTTTAATATCCGAAAAGAAATACAGGTGATTACCAATTTTATTGATAATACCGAATTTCGGGAAGACCATTGTTGCGAGCGAAAGCAGTTTGCCAATGAAGATGAAAAAATTCTGATTCATGTTTCCAATCTTCGCCCGGTAAAAAGGGTAGAAGATGTACTGCAAATTTTCAAAAATGTTCATGCCAAAGTGAAGTCCAAACTCATCATCATTGGTGAAGGACCCGATATGGAGAAAATTACTGAGTTTATGGAAGAAAATCCTGATCTTATCAGTAAGATTCGTTTGTTGGGTAAAGTCAATGACCTGTATCGCATTCTGCAACTTTCAGATGTGTTTCTTTTACCTTCAGAGCAGGAAAGTTTTGGCTTGGCTGCCTTGGAAGCAATGGCCGCTTATACACCTGTCATTTCATCAAATGCAGGAGGAATTCCGGAGGTAAACTTGCAGGGGGAAACCGGTTATCTTGCAGAAATAGGGAATGTGGAAGCGATGAGCAATTACACCATTAAATTACTCAGTGACGAGAATTTGCTTGCCCAAATGAAAGCGAATGCAAAAGAACAAGCAAAACATTTTGATATAAAAAATGTGCTGCCCCAGTACGAAGAAATGTACGAAAATACAATTCGCAATTTTAAGGAAAGCCAATAGAAGACAAACAACATGGTTGAATGCACACCTATAAATTGGAATAATGACCGAAAAATTACTTCAATATCTATGGAATTTCAAGATTTTTAAAAGTTTTGATTTTACAGATGTGGAAGGAAACCCCTTAGAGGTGATTGATTTCGGTCGTTGGAATTTCGATTCGGGACCCGATTTTCTTTATGGCAAAATAAGATGTAATGGATTAGTGATTGCCGGGAATATTGAGCTTCACGTGAAATCATCCGACTGGGTTTTTCATCACCATTCCGGGAATCCTGAATTTGATAATGTGATTTTGCATGTAGTTTTTCTTCATGATGTTGACATTGCAGAATTAACAGAAAAGAATATTCCCACGCTGGAGTTAAAGGCATATATTGACGAGAATCTTCTTCAGAAATACGAGTCATTATTGAATGAAAGCCAATTCATACCGTGCGAAAAAATCTTTGATTCCCAAAAAATTCCCTTTCATTTTTTCGAAAATGCTCTCCTAAGAAAGCTGGATGAAAAATCTCTTGAAATCGATGAAGCCCTCAAGAAAGAGACCAATGACTACGAAGCAGTTCTTTTTCAAAAATTAGCGTATGCTTTTGGTTTAAAGGTGAATGCACCTATTTTCAGGCAAATTGCTGAAGGTTTGGATTACACGGTAGTGAATAAAGTCAGACAGAACCGCACTCAACTCGAAGCACTGTTTTATGGTATTTCCGGCTGGCTCGATCAGCCATTTGATGAGCAGATGCACGTCTGGAAAAGAGAATTCGAATTTCTGAAAACCAAGTTTCATTTAACACCGGTTCGCATTATGCCAAAATTTTCGAAACTGAGGCCACCCAATTTTCCTACCATTAGGTTTTCGCAACTGGCATCACTGTATTCTGGAAATCAAAACCTTTTTTCCAAGCTGATGACGGCCAAAAACGCAACAGAACTCTATTGTATTTTCGAAAATATTGCTGCCTCTAGTTACTGGAACAATCACTTCAATTTTGGAAAATTATCATCAGTGACCAATGAAAAAAAGCTGACTAAGGATTTCGTTGACATTGTTTTGCTTAATGCTGTATTGCCTTTAAGATATACGTATTATAAAAATAGTGAAGAAGCGATCAGTGATGAAATTCTTGATGTGTACCGCCAAATATCAGCAGAGAAAAATACAGTGATTGCAGGTTGGAAAAAACTAAAACTACCGGTGGAAAACGCATTGCACAGCCAGGGATTGTTGTTTCATTACCAAAATTTTTGTGAGAAAAAAGCATGCTTGCAGTGCGGAATCGGTTTGCAATTGATGAAAAAATAGCCACAAAGCTGGAAATCTGACAAACTTCATTCATGATAAACCAATAATCATCATTATTAAGTTTAATTTTGTATAAAACTTTTCAGTTATGTTAGAATGGCTAGAGACTTTATTGTTACCGGTTGAAAATCCTACCGTTACACAGTCCATTGTTGCAATAATGCTCGCAATTGGTGCTGGTATTTTTTTCGGACGTTTAAAAATGGGTAAAATTACCTTCGGGGTTTCTGCGGTGATGTTCACCGGTCTTATTTTGGGACATTTTGGATACCGCATTCAGCCCGGAATCTTAGATTTCATTCGGGATTTTGGTTTAATTTTATTTGTGTACGGCATTGGGCTGCAAGTGGGTCCATCTTTTTTCTCGTCTTTCCGGAACGAAGGGCTGAAATTTAACATTCTTGCCGTTTCCACTGTGTTGCTGGGGGGTGTTATTGCGATTGCGCTGTATTATGTTACCGGTCTGAAGATGGAAAATTTGGTCGGGATCATGAGTGGTTCTGTAACAAATACACCGGGTTTAGGGGCCGCAAAAAATACACTTGAAGAAATTAAAAACTCATTTCCCGACAGGGTGTTTGATGATCCTGCCATCGGTTATGCCATTACTTATCCTTTGGGCGTTTTCGGGATTATAGGAACCATTATTCTTTCTAAAATTTTGCTGAAAATAGATCCGGATGACGAAATGAAGCAATTCCGCAAATCGAAAATCAATCGCGAACTGCCATTGATCCATAAAAAAATGAGAGTCACCAATCCTGAGTTTTTTGGAAAAACCATTTTTCAGGTGATTAAAGATTTCGGTAAAGATATTGTTATTTCACGCTTAAAACATAGTGGTTCCGAAGCTGTTAAATCGCCAACACTCGACATAAAACTCCAAAATCGTGATGTATTGATGTTGGTGGGTATGGATGAGGATGTGGACGAGTTTATTGCTTTGCTAGGTCGCCCGTCAACCGATTTATTTATTGAATCGGATTCGGATCTTCGGAACAAAAACATTTTTGTCACCAAGGAGTCTGTTATTCATAAAAATCTTGCAGAGCTGGATTTATTCAATACCTATGATCTGAAAGTTACCCGAGTATTTCGTGCCGGTCGAGAGATTTTACCAAGACCATCGCTCGAACTTTTTTATGGAGATAAACTTCGGGTGATCGGTTCCGACGAGGCCATCGCACAAGTTGAAAGTATCATTGGCAACTCAGAGAAGAAACTTTTGGAACCCGATTTTCTGTCACTTTTCGGTGGGCTGCTGCTGGGCGTGATTTTAGGATCTATTCCGATTGTAATTCCAAGTCTTCCGGTTCCTATCAAATTAGGGTTTGCAGCCGGACCACTTATTGTTGCCCTTTTGATTTCTCGTTATGGAGGTATTTCATTTATTCATTCCTACATCAATAATGGCGCAATTTATTTCATGAAAGATTTAGGAATTTGCCTGTTCTTTGCCGCTGTGGGCATTCATGCTGGTGAAGGATTTTATGAGAACTTCATTAAGTATAACGGTTGGAATTGGCTGCTGTATGGTTCTGCCATTACTTTTATTCCATTAATAATCATGCTGGTGGTTGGTCGGTTTTTTATGAAGATCAACTTCCTTCAATTGGCGGGAATCATGAGTGGGAGCTATACCGATCCTGCTGCATTGTCCTTTAGTACCAATTACCTGGATTCTGATATTCCGATTCAGAGTTATGCGCAGGTGTATCCGCTGGTCACTATTTTCCGGATTTTTGTAGCAAGTTTATTAATTCTCATTTTCACATAAGAAGCGAAAAATTGCATTAGAACATAAAAAAAGCAACCTCACTGGGGTTGCTTTTTTGGTATAAAGAATTGTTCATTATTTTTTGTCTTCAGCAGTGTTATCTGGGAATCGCTGTTGTGTAAATTCGCGAGATATGGCCGCTTTTTCGAATTTGAGTTTTCCGGAAAGTGTTTCAATCACCACACCGTCATCTTGAATTTGCGCAATCCTTCCGTGCATTCCCGAAGTGGTAACCACTCTGCTACCCACTTTCAAGGTTTCCTGAAAGTTTTTTTCTTGTTTCTGTTTTCTCATTTGAGGGCGAATCATCAGGAAATAGAACCCTACAAACATAGCACCCATCATCAAAAGAGTTGGCATCATCGAACTTTCGGGAGCGGCCTGTAAAAATATTGTTAGCATTGTTTAATTTGTTTAAGGTTGAATGTCTGCTGAAAAAGTAAGTACTATAGGCGCTTTCTCTACATTAGCATATACTTCTGCCTGCTTGTTCACCAAGCCGTCGAAATTAGTAGAGTCGAATTTAAGCGTGATTTTACCTGTCTGGCCAGGCAGAATAGGATCTTTCGTATAATCTGGTACTGTACATCCACATCCCGGTTTTACCTGCGAAATGATGAGCGGGTTTTTACCGGTATTGGTTACTTCATAAACATGCTCAACGTGTTTACCTTTTTTAATTTTTCCAAATTCGAAATTAGATTCCGATAAAGCCAAAGTCGTCAATGGTTTCGATTGTGCTTCTTTGGTCATTTCTTCAGGTGTTGCAGCTACTGGCGCGGCTTCGGTTGTTGGTTCTGCGGCAACAAGTTGATCTGCTTTTTGTTCTTTTTTGCAGCTTACCATCGTTAGCGCAGCAACGATTGGTAGCATTTTAATTAATTTTTTCATGTTAATTTCGGTTTATTTCTTTGGTGTATTTATCTAAAATTCCGTTGATAAAAATATTGGAGCGGTCGGTAGAGAAAACTTTTGAAATCTCGATATATTCGTTAATAATAACGCGACCTGGCGTCAGTGGGAAAAAATCAAGTTCAGTGATGGCGGCAATCAGGATGATTTTATCCATCAGCGAAATCCTGTCCATATCCCAATTTTCCAGCCGTTCTTCTACTTTTTTACTGCTGTCTTCCCAATGGTTGAGCGATTGCTTGAGCAGTTTCGATGCAAACTCCTGATCTTCTCTGTCTTTAATCATCCTGATTAAAGTATGGCTGGGTTCGTTTTCTTTAAAAAAGCCAATGGTTTTCTGAATCATCGAATTGGAAATATGAAAATCATCTGCCCAACTCATTTCTTTTTCTTCAACATGATCATGAAAATCTTCATTTTCAGCCATGTATCTCAAAAAAAGCTTGCCGATAAATTTTTGATCATCAATAAACGAATAGCCCTCTTCCTTCATAAAATCCTGGTAGCGTTTGCCGGCAATCATCCTTTGAAAAGTCTTCACCAATAATTCATCGTGCAATTCCCACTTCAAATCCTGGTGTTTGGAGGTGAACGAAAGTCGCTCATCGTTTTCTTCTATTTTTTGAAGAACTTGGTTATTGATGAATTTTTGGTTCGGATTAGTGTCGTTCTCGGTTTTGAGGTATTTATTTTTCCCAATTTCAATTTGGTTTTCGGCCAAATGTTTAAGGGCAACCAAAAAATTGAGCTGGTAAATGTACAGGTGGTAGATTTTTTCAATTTCGGTAAACATGTTCTTCTCAAGAATATCATGTTTAATCGGGTTTTGATGGTAAGAATATAGTGATTCGATCACTTTTTCGCGGATTTGTCTTCTTCCTAACATTTCAAAGAACTTTTGTGGCGACAAAGATAATGAAAAAGATGGAAGTAAGACGTGACGATTGGGTCAAAAACAAGGAATCTCTTTGGCGCAAGCAACAGTTGTAACTCTGATTTGTCTCTAAACAGGATCAAAAGAAATGTTGGGTTGACAAGAATTTTGTCGGCATAGGTTTTTTTATTTAGTATTTTTAACCAATATAAATTCTATCATGAAAAAACTGTTGATCTGCTTTTGGTTTTACTTTTTTGCGGTTGTACATTCTCAAACTACCATATTTTCCGAAAGTCCGGTGGATTTTGTGAATCCGCTCATGGGAACAGATTCCAAATATGAGCTTTCGAACGGGAACACCTATGCAGCGATCGGACTTCCGTGGGGTATGAATTACTGGACACCTCAAACCAATGAAATGGGCAACGGTTGGGCATATCAATATGCAGCAGATAAAATGAACGGATTTAAGCAAACCCACCAACCTTCACCCTGGATGAATGATTACGGCTATTTTTCGCTGATGCCCATTACCCGAAAAATGGTTTTTAAGGAGAAAGAAAGGCAAAGTTGGTTTTCACATAAAGCGGAAGTTTCAATGCCGTTTTATTATAAAGTTTATCTGGCTGATCACCATGTAACCACCGAAATTGCGCCCACAGAAAGAGCTGCGTTTTTCAGGTTCACTTTTCCGGAGAAAGACAGCGCATTTGTAGTGATTGATGCCATAGATAAGGGTTCCTATGTTAAAATTATTCCTGCCGAGAATAAAATCATTGGCTATTCTACACGAAACAGAGGAAGTGTAAGTGAGAATTTTAGGAATTACTTTGTTATTCAGTTCAATATGCCCTTCAGGGTTTCAAAAGGTTGGGATCAGGATCATTGGGTCAATAAGGACGAAATTAAAAGTAGCCATGCTGGTGCGGCAATCGGATTTGGAAATTTTTCCAGCTCTACGATGATTGAGGCAAAGGTTGCATCTTCCTTTATTAGTTTTGAACAAGCCGAACTTAACCTGAAACGTGAAATTGGAAACAAGAATTTCGACCAGATTAAAACCGAAGGAAAAACAAGATGGAACGAGGTTTTGGGAAAGATAAAAGTGAGTGGTGGCACGGAAGACCAGCTGAGGACTTTCTACTCCTGTTTATATAGAACAGTGATGTTTCCTATGAAAATGTATGAACTAGACGCCCAAAATAAAGCCATACATTACAGTCCTTACAATGGAAAAACAATGGAAGGGAAACGTTTTGCAGGAACCGGTTTTTGGGATACTTTTCGTGCACTTTATCCTTTGCTGAATTTGGTTTATCCCTCGATATCAAGGGAAATGCAGGAAGGTTTAATTAACGACTACAAAGAAGGTGGCTGGCTCCCGGAGTGGTCTTCTCCCGGTTACCGAGGCATTATGATTGGTAATAATTCTGCGTCGGTTGTTTCTGAGGCCTACGTCAAAGGGCTGCGAGGTTATGATATTGAAACACTTTGGCAAGCGCTTGTGCATGGTGCTCATCATGAAGGTCCCGCGGCAACCGGCCGAAAAGGTGTTGAGTTTTATAATCAATTGGGATACATTCCGAACGATGTGAAGATTGACGAAAATGTCGCCCGCACTCTGGAATATGCCTATGACGATTATGCCATTTATACCTTGGGAAAGGCGTTGGGAAAGGCAGATTCCGAGATTAATGAATATAAAGAAAGGGCTTTGAATTACAAAAATCTTTATTATCCGAGGTTTTCTCTCATGGCTCCTAAGAGCAAAGACGGAAAATTTACAGCTGATTTCAATCCATTTTCATGGGGAGGGCCCTTTACGGAAGGCAATTCATACCACTATAGCTGGAGCGTTTTCCAAGACATCAACGGATTAAAAAACCTGATGGGTGGTGACCGGAAATTCATCAGTATGCTCGATTCAATCTTTATGCTTCCGCCGAATTTTGGCGACTATTCCTATTACGGTGAGGTGATCCACGAAATGCGCGAAATGCAGATTGCTAACTTTGGACAGTATGCCCACGGCAATCAACCCATCCAGCACATGATTTATTTATACAATTATACATCGCAACCCTACAAATCTCAATACTGGGTTCGCGAAGTAATGAACCGCCTTTACACACCAAATCCAGACGGCTATTGCGGTGATGAAGATAACGGACAAACCTCGGCTTGGTACGTTTTTTCTGCATTGGGTTTTTATCCTGTAACTCCCGCACATCCGGAGTATGTAACCGCCGCACCGCTGTTTAAGCACGCCGAAATTTCCTTTGAAAATGGCAAAAAACTCACCATCAATGCTCCAGAAAATTCTGCCGAAAAAAGATATGTAAAGCACTCATCTTTTAATGGAAAAGAGTTGAAAACCAATATGCTGGATCATTTTGAACTTATGAAAGGAGGCGAAATTGAAATTAAAATGTCGGAAAAACCAAATCTTAAACGTAATACCAAGAAGGAGGCGTATCCTTTTTCAATGAGCGGAAGCAATTAAATTCCGCCCGTAGTTTACATTGTTTCGGTTTCGAAAAGCCAGATTCATTTTGCTTTTTCTTACTTTTGTACCGGTTTTCCATTAAAAAGAAAGTGTATAAATTTTTTCAATGAATGCATTAAAAACATTAAATCCCTACTTCTGGAAGCACAGGATTCTCCTGTTCTGGGGTTTCCTGTTTATTGTTGCCAGTAATTTTTTCAATATTTACAAGGTACAGTTTGTTGGTAAATCAGTAGATGCCATCTCGCATACGGACAAACTTGGTTTCAACAAAGAGGTTTTGATTTACGTGGGCATTATCGTGGGATCTTCTTTGCTGACGGGATTTTTTACGTTCATGATGAGGCAAACCATTATTGTAGCTTCTCGCAGGATTGAATACGAACTGAAGAACAAAATTTACAGTCATTATCAGGAATTGTCGCTCACCGATTTTAAAAAAACTACGATTGGCGATTTGATGAATCGATTGAGTGAAGATGTAGTGGCAGTGCGCATGTATCTTGGTCCTGGTGTTATGTATGTGGTGAATTTGCTTGTTTTACTGATGATTACAAGCATCTATATGCTCAACACCAATGTATCGATGACGCTTTGGTCATTGCTCCCGCTACCTTTGCTTTCGTTTGTTATTTACAAGGTGAGTTCCATCATCAACAAGAAGTCGAAAATAATGCAGAAAAGCCAGTCGGCCATTTCGACTTTTGTACAAGATAGTTTCTCAGGAATACGCGTGATAAAATTCTTTGCCAAAGAACAATACATCGAGAAAAATTACGGCATTAAGGTTCGGGATTACCAAGATAAAGCGTTAGATCTGGCGAAAACCGAAGCGTATTTTTTTACCATCATCCTTTTTGTAATCGGTCTTTTGAATGTCGTTATTTTACTGATTGGTGGCCAAAAATACCTCAGCAATGAACTTTCTGTGGGTAAAATTGCAGACTTTTTTCTATACATCAATATTCTTATATGGCCTTTCTCGATGGTGGGTTGGGTAACGTCGGTAAACCAAAGAGCGGAAGCATCCATGGCAAGAATTAACGAATTTCTCGACATGAAGTCCGAAATCATCAATAGCCATCATGATGTGTATCCTATAAAGGGAGATATTGAGTTCAGAAATGTTTCTTACACCTATCCCAACACCGGTATCAAAGCGCTGGATGGGCTTAGTTTTAAAATTGAAGCCGGGAAATCACTTGCGATCATGGGCAAAACGGGAAGTGGTAAATCCACCATTGCTCTTTTACTGGCTCGTTTAATTGATCCAACTGAGGGCGAAATCTTGGTAGACGGCAGAAATCTGAAGGATCATAATCTGGAAAATTACCGCAACTATATTGGCTATATTCCTCAGGAAAGCTTCCTTTTTTCAGATTCCATCGAAAATAACATTGGTTTTGCCATTGATCATCCAAATATTGACTTGGTGAAAGAATACGCCAAGATTGCCGATGTTGACAAGAATATTAAAGAATTTAAAGACCAATACAAAACAATGGTGGGCGAACGTGGCGTTATGCTGTCGGGTGGACAAAAGCAAAGAATCGCCATTGCACGCGCACTCATCAAAAAGCCCAAGATTCTAATTTTCGACGACTCACTATCAGCATTGGATACCGAAACCGAAGAAAACATCCTACAAAACATCGAAACAGAAATTACCAGCTGCACCTCGATTATTATTACCCACCGCGAATCCAGTGCAAAAAGAGCAGATCAAATCCTGAATCTTACAGCAGTGCACGACCCCGCTTCTGCCTGAAAATCGACGTTACAGCTTGTTATATCCCATTATTAACGAAAAGTTAAAAAATTATTTTGCATTTAAAAGAAATCTTTTATATTTGTTTTAATAAGATTTCAAAAAAATAGTAACAAATGAGTGATTACAAGGAGCGCCACGAAAATGAAATTTTCACAAAGGTGTTGAAAGCAGGAAGAAGAACGTATTTCTTTGATGTGCGCGAGACCAAGGCAGGAGATTATTATCTTACCATTACCGAAAGCAAAAAGAACTTTGGAGAGAATGGAGAAGCATCTTTCGAAAAGCATAAAATTTATCTTTACAAGGAAGATTTCCGTAGTTTTGAAGAAATGTTCAAAGAATCCACAGATTTCATCATCAGTCAGAAAGGCGAAGATGTGATCTCCGAAAAACATGACAAAGACTTTAAATCCCGTTCCTACACCATCGAATCGGACGACGAGATTGAATAAAACAAAAGCATCTGAAAAGGTGCTTTTTTAGTTTAATGACTGCAGTTGTGTGTAGCAATCCAGTTTCCTAATCAAAAGCAAAAAAAAACCTGCCGAAGCTTATCGACAGGATTTTGTTTTTTTGGGTGGATGATGGGTCTCGAACCCACGACCTTCGGAACCACAATCCGACGCTCTAACCAACTGAGCTACAACCACCGTTTTGTGGGTGCAAATATAGTACTTTTGGGGTGATTACAAAATTATTCCTTCAAAATTTTTCAATGCCAGTAATTTTTCCGTCGTAAAACCTTCCGCAAAATCCACACCTGAAAGCCGGCCCAAATCCTGGGCTCTGTAAGTTAAACTTTCTAAGAAGTCTTTTGTGGAAATGGGGGTTGTAGGTTCTTGCGACTGAGGATCATAAAACTGGGTTTTGTATGCAAGGCACGCTTCGATTTTCTTGTCCATGAACGCTGAAATATCCACTACAAAATCAGGGGCCAAATTTTTCCACTGTATGTAATGGAAAACCTGTTTCGGGCGCCAAGGTCTCTGATTTTCACCATCACAAAACGTTTCAATTTTGATGAGCCCAGATAAGAAACAACTATCAGAAACCAGCTTTGAAGCTTTTCCATGATCAGGATGCCGATCATCAATTGCATTGGCTAATACAATGGTTGGTTGATATTTTCGAATCATTTTTACAATATGCATTTGGTGTTCTTCATCGTTAAGCAAGAAACCATCTTTCATCTTCAGGTTTTCTCTTGCAGAAATGCCCAATATTTGTGAAGCATTAGCCGCTTCTTCTGCGCGGGTGAAATTCGTGCCGCGTGTGCCCAGTTCGCCCTGTGTAAGATCGACGATGGCCACGGTTTTACCTTCTGAAATGAGCTTGGCAAGCGTGCCGCCGCAACCGAGTTCGATGTCGTCCGGATGTGCGCCAAATGCTAAAATGTCTACTTTCATCATGAGAAAATTATGTATTTTGAAAGGTTAATCCATGGGTTGATAAATGGTGCTTAAAAACTGTCCGTAAGACTGCTCAAGCCGAATTATATCACCCGATTTAATATTGATTCCTGCAGTTCCATAAGGATTCTCGTTCACTGAAAAAGCCGAGAGCTGAAAAAACTGAACCGGCTGATTGTCCTGGGCGGTAACTTTGATGGACGCACCCAAGAGCTTTCGGGTAGAAATGCTGGTTACGATTCCCTTTTGCAGTGTTAATTTTTTATAGGTTCGAGGTTCAAAAACAATGTTTTTATTGTCAATGGCGATGGTCTGTTTTTTTGCAGCTGAAGAAATCAGGTACACCACATTATCTTCGGTGGGGAAGTTGTGAGGGGCTACATAGTAGAGATTCAGCAAGTAATGGTATGGATCCAATTTGGCACCTTCGCCCGCAATGGTCTCAAAAGGTTTAAACGAAAACGCATTTGCGCCTATTTCTTTCGCTTTACGGTAAACCATGCCGAACATTTTGGGATCATCATCCGTAAAACCCTGCACTTCGAGTTCACCGAGGTATTCGGCAGTCACTTTTTGAGGGTTGATTTTATAAAATATTTTATCACTGTTTTCGCTTATTTTTTCCACTTTGTTCAGGATGACATCCTGCGCAAAAATAGACTGAGCGATGGTGACCAGCAATAAGAAGACTATTTTTTTCATTGTTGATCTTTTTGCAGAATGATGATGCATTCTTCTAGTGAATTTTCCCAATGTTTTGGCTGTATACCATATTTTTCTTCAATCTTGTCTAGCGCCATCGTGCTTCTTTTTGGTCGTTTGGCGGGTGTGGGGAACTGTTCTGTAGTAATGGCGTTTAGCTTAATGTCTGATCCGGACAACTCAGCAATTTTAGATGCAAAATCAAACCAATTGGTTTCCGGCTGATTGGAGAAATGAAAAATACCATACGTTTTAGGTTCTTTTTCAATAATGGTCATCACCGCATCTGCCAGATCATTCGCGTTGGTAGGTTGGCCAAACTGGTCGGCAACGATGCCCAATTCATCTTTAATGGTAAACAGGTTCAGCATGGTTTTAACAAAATTTTTATTGAATTCTGAATACAACCATGAGGTGCGGATGACAATGGTTTTTGGATTGATAGCCAAGGCCAGCTCTTCACCTTCTCGTTTTGATGCACCATATACTCCTTGTGGATTGGTGAAATTGTCTTCCGTATACGAAATATTGGTGTCACCGTCGAACACATAATCGGTCGAGATATGAATCAGCGTACAGTTGTTGTCGCGGCATGCTTCTGCAAGGTGGGCTACGCCTGCAGCGTTCACGGCAAAAGCTTTTTCTTTTTCGGTTTCTGCCAAATCTACGGCGGTGTAGGCAGAAGCATTGATACAGAAATCAGGTTTAAGTTCTGTGAAAAAATCTGAAATCTGGTCTGGATCTGTAATATCCAGTGTTGCAGAATCGGTGAAGGTGAATTGATAGCGGTCTTTATAATCACCTGAAAGTTTGAGGAAGCAGTTTCCTAATTGTCCGTTTCCGCCGGTAACGAGTATTTTTTTCATAATCTGGAAGCAATATTCAGTTTTCTTAAAGCAGCCACTCGGCTTGCAAAATCTTTCTCATTTAAATGAACCAAAAACTTTCCAAAGAGCATTTTCATGTCTTCGGGCTGGGTAATTGATTTTCTGGTCTTCATGTCGAAATAGATGACCGTTAACCATAAAACGCTATGGATGGTTTTTCCATCTTCGCTTTTCATAATGATTTCTACTTTCGAGATGCGGTCTCCAATTTCAATGGTCTTGCTGGTGATCCACACTTTTGCGTTATAGCGCACTTCACGAAGGTATGCAATTTCGTTTTGTACGGTAATCCAGGTGCAGGCGGTTTTGCGCGTATATTCTTCATACGTGAAACCGTAAGCACTTTCTACGTGGTCTTCCCTGGCATTCAGCATATATTCTAAATAGCGAACATTATTCAGGTGGCCTATTGGGTCGCAATCGCTAAAGCGTATTTTCACCAACGATGAGATTTCTTTTTCCATGGTGCAAAATTAAAAAAACCATCCCGGATTCAGGATGGTTTCAGGACTAAGAATAAATTCTTATAGTCCTAATTCTTTTTTTACCAAAGGAGTGGCATCAGCGCCTCCTTTATAGATTAACGCAGTAGAGTCGATGATAAAGTCGTACCCGTTGGCTTTTGCTACTTTAGTTACTGCATTGTTCAGTTTCTCGATAATTGGTTTTACCGCAGTATCTCTTTTTTGTGCCAAATCACTTTGCGCAGTTTGTTGCAATTGCTGCAAATTTTGTTGTTTTTTCTGAAGTTCAGATTCTTTTGCAGATCTTTGGGCTTCAGTAAGTTTGGCTCCTTCAGCTTGGTACTGTTGAACTTCTTTTTGGAAAGCTTCTGCTTGTTTGTTCAGTTCGTCGCCTTTGGTTTTACTGAAAGTATCTAAATCTGAAGTCATTTTCTTCGTTTCCGGCATTGCGGCTAATACAGCTTCATAATCCATTGATGCGAACTTTTGCGCTTTCGTCATTCCTACAGCCAAAAACATCATTACTGCTGCAAATAATACACTTAATTTTTTCATAATTGAGGTTAAATAAATTTACTTGATTGTTTTGTTATTGTTTTATTGTTTGTACCTGCTGAATACCGTCGTCTCTTGTTGGTTTTCGCCTAGTATCATTTTGAGATGCATCTGATGATTTTACAGGACTTCCCGAGCGAACCGGTGCACCTTTAGCGGGTGTTGTTTTTTCGGTTTTTGCACCAGTATTCTTCAACAGCAAATCTAACACTTTATCTGTATAATCATATCTTTTCTCAAGAAATATTACACTGATGTTGTTGCTTTTATCAAGAACTATGCCTAAAGAGTTCTTTTCGGACACAGTCTTGATGGCGCCCCATATCTGATCCTGGAAAGGTTTAGTCAAAGTGGAGCGTGCGTTGTTGAGTTCACCCATCATTCCGAACCGGTTATTGATCATGTTTTTTACTTTCTTTTCCAGATCATCCACTTCTTTCTGGCGCTGTTTCAGCTGGTCGCCTACCAAAAGTACTTTTTCATTCTCCAGTGAAAGTTTCTTTTTGTCGTATTCGCTTTGCGCTACCTGAATCTCATTCTGCCAAGCCGAAATCTGAGTGTTGAGTCGCGATTCTGCCTCTTTGTATTGGGGAAGTTTGCTGAGGATATAATCAGTATCCACAACGCCTATTTTCTGCGCCTGCAACGAACTTGCAAATACGATGAGTAAAATGGAAAGCAATTTGAATGATTTCATAATTGATCTTAATTAGAGTGATTGATTCATCAGGAAGTGTGTTTTCCATCCGGAAGGTTGTGTGGACATTATCGTTTTGTCGAATCCGTAGGCAAAGTCAAATCCAATTAATCCGAAAGCGCCCATGTAAACCCGAATACCAACCCCTGCAGAGCGCTTCAACTGGAATGGGTTGTAAGTGCCGTACGAGTTCCATGCATTACCGCCTTCCAGGAAGGTGAGGGCATAAATTTTCGCTGTCTGGTTCATCGATATAGGATATCTTAGTTCCAATGCAAGTCGGTTGTAAATCGTTGCGCCACCATAAGGGGTAACATCGTCTGCAGCTCCACCCGTGGACGAAGCGTTTTCGTAGCCTCGTAACGGAATAAGTTCACGACCATCATATCTTCCACCAAACAGACCTGTTCCTCCAAGATAAAACCTTTCAAACGGCGGAGCACCAAGTTCTTTGTTGTATCCGTTGAGGAATCCCATTTCGGCAGAACTTCTCAATACCAATTTGCCCACTACCGTGTTGTAAATATCGGCTTTTAATTTGACTTTATAAAATTCCAACCACTTATACTTGTCGACTGCCGACATGGTGCTGTAATCCTTGTTGCTAAACAGGGAATAAGGCGGTGTAAATTTAATGGAGGCCTCAATGTTGGAGCCCTGTGTTGGGAAAATAGGATCTAAACCGGCTGAGTTTCTGGATAATCCCACGTTAAAACTGAAATTTTTCGCAGAACCATTGTATTCGGTTGTATTACCAAATTGGAATGGGTAGTTTGAGAAATCGTAGCTTTGATACTGAATTCCGGTATAAAGTGAGAAATAATCATCCGGCCATCTCAGTAATCGGTTGAGGCCCACACTTGCCGAGAAAATGTTCAGTTTTTGCGTAGCACCGTACATATCGGTGTACCGAATCAATGATTGATTGAGCCCTACCGAAAGTGCAGTGGGACGCGTTCCGAACAACCATGGCTCGGTGAACGAGATCCCGTAGTTTTGGAAATATTGCCCTGCCTGTGCCTGAATCGAAAGCGTTTGTCCGTCTCCCTGTGGAACTGGCTTAAAGTCTTTAAGTTTAAGGAAATTTCTCAGCGAGAAATTGTTGAATGTAAGTCCCAGTGTTCCAATAAAAGATCCGCCACCGTAACCTGCCTGTAGCTGCACCTGAGAAGATCCTTTCTCCACCAGCGTCCAATGTATATCTACGGTATTATCTTGTTGGTTAGGTGTAATTTGCTGACCTACTTGCTGAGGATCGAAAAACTGCATGCCTGCCAAATCAAAATAAGTTCTCTTGATGTCGCTTTTTGCAAAAAGACTTCCGGGCTTTGTACGCAAAGATCGAAGGATAACATGGTCATGGGTGGTAACGTTACCACTCCAGGTTACCCGGTTCCAAGTTGCTTTTTCGCCCTCATTAATTCTAATTTCTAAATTGATGGAATCTCCTTCCACAGATTTTTCAATCGGGGTTACTGTCGAGAAAAGGTAGCCACTATTCATATAATTCGACTTGATGTCGGAATCGTCTTCTTTTCCGCCATCTTCTCCTACTTTTTTATTGAACCCCACGGCATCATAAATATCGCCGGTTTTATAACCCAGGACTTTCTGAAGATAATCAGTTGAAAATGCTGTATTTCCTAAGAAATTGATGTTACCAATGTAATATTTTTTACCCTCGGAAAGTTTTACATTTATTTCGTAATCATTTTTAGCATTTCTCCAAACAGAATCCGAAACAATTCTCGCATCCCGGAAACCTAGGGAGCGGTAGTAGCTGATGAGATTGGCCTTATCGGCATCATATTTCTCACGGATAAATTTCGACGGCTTCATGATGGCACCAATGCCGAAAAAGCGTCGTTGTTTAGTGTCTTTGAACCCATTTTTACGCAACTGTCGGTCCGAAATATGATCATTTCCCTCAAATTCGATATGGCTAATTTTAACTCTTTTGCCCTTATCAACATTGATGGTCCAGTCAACCAAATTGGGATCTTGTGCGTTTACTTTGTCCTGAATGGTGATCTTAGCATCAGCAAATCCCTTTTTAACATACTCTTGCGGAATATTTGTTTTAAGGGTAGAGATGAGGTTTTGGGTGATTTTGGTGCCAGGTTTCAGCTTATTGTCTTTGACAAGTTTTTCGCTTTTAGATTTTCCTATGCCTTTTCCGGTGAACTTTATTTCGCCCAGTTCTTTCAGATCTTGCAAGTTGAAACGAAGAATAATCTGGTCGCCTTCAACGCTTTGCACATAAACCTCAACCTCGGAGAACGATTGTGTTTCCCATAGTTTTTTGATGGCATTGCTGATCTTTTGACCGGGTATTTCTACACTTTCATTTTTGTTAAGCCCGGTAAATCGAAGGATTTGCGCAGGGGTATACTTTTTCACGCCATCCACCACGATATCTTTCAGGAAGTACGTTCCTGTTTGGGTTTCGCTGTGCACAGGATTGTTGTCCTGGCTGTGTTGCTCGGGCGTAATTTGACCATAAAAGTGCGCCGAAGCCACAAAAATGATGATGGGGATGAACTTAAACTTCATTATATATCTTACTATCTTTTATAATTTATTGTCCAGCTGTTCACTGGTTTTTCCGAATCTTCTTTCTTTATTCTGATAATTGTAAATGCACTGAAAAAAATCTTCTTTTCCAAAATCTGGCCACAAAATATCCAGAAACTGTAGTTCTGCATAAGCAATTTGCCACAACAAAAAATTACTGATTCTCACTTCACCACTGGTCCTAATAAGCAAATCAACCGGTGGAATATCTTTGGTGTACAGATGATCTTCGATTACTTTTTCATCAATATCTTCCACTTGCAGGTCGCCGTTTTTCACTTCGGTGCTAATTTGTTTCACTGCGTTTAGGATTTCATTTTGTGAGCCATAACTCAGTGCTAAAATCAGGTTTCCTCTTTTATTGTTTTTGGTGACCTCAATGAGGTTTTGCATTTGCTCACGCACCAATGTAGGCAGTTTTTGCAGATCGCCAATAACGTGCATCCTGAGTCCTTTGGTGAAAATTTCCTCGGCTTCCAGCAAAAGGGTTTCCGAAATCAAAGTCATGAGGGTACTCACTTCATCATCCGGCCTTTTCCAGTTTTCTGATGAGAAGGTGTAGAGCGTTAGATAAGGAATGTGAATTTCGTTACAGGCATTCACGGCATTTCGCACGGCAGCAATCGCATGTCGGTGACCAAAAGTTCGCTCTTTTCCTCTTGATTTTGCCCACCGTCCATTGCCATCCATAATAATGGCGACATGTTTCGGCAAATTTTCCGTATCTATTTTATCTTTTATCGACTGCATTTTTCTAATCACAATAACACGGTGGTCTTCCGAACGAATAACTTAGCCCCACTGAAACAGTGTTCACCCAATCCTTAGAGTTGATGTTGCCAATTTGCCGGGCTTTAACGATTTCTGCAGCCCTTGCCTCTGCAATTTCTTTATAGGGACTTTCCAGCAGTAATGATTTGGTGCTTCCTGGGGAAACAATATCTTTATTGTAAGTTTCTTTGATGTTTTTAGAATCGATCATGCTGTAATCAAGCGAGTCCGAAAACGTGGGTCGAAACATGAGCTCGCCAAAGAATGCCCAGTTGTAATTGAATTTATACTTCAAACCAATCCCGAAAGGAATCGATAAGGTAAATGCTTTCCCACTGGAGTTGTAAGATGGCGTTGTGGTAAAATCTGTCGAGTTCACTGGTGCAATTGCATTTCCACCGGCATCTCTTTTAAAATCATTTTCGATGACCATTTGTGGAGTATTCACCATCATCCCGCCAAGTCCGCCAAAAATATAAGGACTAAGCAAGCTTTTCTGCTCATCGTTAACGGGGAAGAAATTATATTCAAAGAGTACATTGGCTTCATACACCGAGTTGGTGCCCCACAGGTTTCTGTTCCGGCGGTAGTATTCTTTCGCCAGTGCATCGATAAACTGCACATTGCTGTATCCTAAGCTGAGGCGCACGGTTTGATAAGGATTAAAATTCATCCGGTAAAGCAAAGCCGCGTAAATAGGGATGCCATAATCTTTAATATTGCTTAAAACTGGCTTCTGGATATACTCGGTACGGCCAATATCGCCCACCAAAGTACTCATGCCTAGCTGCACGCCAATTTCGTGTCGTTGACCTTTATACTGAGCCGACATTAAAAACAAGGTGATAATAGCAAAAGCAAGCTTTTTTATCATTAACGGGAGCGCATCAATTTTCATAAATAATTTTGCAAATATAAAACATTTTTAGCGTAAGGAAATTCTTAATTTTTAGTTAAATAAATTCAAATTCCCTTAAAGTTTTTGATTTAAAACGGCAATTTTTGGTGTTTATGATTTAATATTGATAAAGACCCCGGTGAATAAAAGTACTGCCACTAGTCTTTTCCTAAAATTTTTCGGATTTTATTGCGGAACCGGATCAAGGCAGGTTCTTGATAATTTTTATCTTCGTCAAAATAGCCATATCCGTAACCGTAGCCATATCCGTAGCCATAACCGTATCCTTGATTATGCTGATAATCGTTGTAAACCAAACCTAGATTTTGCACTTCGTGGTTGTGGTATTTTTCGGTAATCATTTTCAGCATGTATTTTTCCGTGTACTCGTGACGAACAACATAGATGCTAGCATCTGCGTATTTCATGAGTTCAAATGGATCTGCAACAAGACCTACCGGCGGAGAATCGATCACAATATAATCGTAGTGATTCTTCAATTCCTCGATGAACTTAATATTGCGTTCGCTCATCAAAAGTTCCGACGGATTCGGAGGTATAGGTCCCGATGTTGCGACATCCAGGTTTTCGATTTTCGTTTTGTTGACGATTTTTTCCATGTCTACCTCGCCGGTCAGGTAATTCGAGATTCCATATTTGTTGTCAATCTTGAAGTCACCAAAAATTTTAGGTTTACGTAAATCCATTCCCAATAGAATAGTTTTTTTTCCGCTTAAACCCAGTACAGATGCAATGTTAATAGAAATATAAGTTTTTCCTTCGCCACCCACAGACGAGGTAAGGAGGATGACTTTTGACTTTTTATCTTCTTTATGAAGAAATCGCAGATTGGCCCTGATGCCCCTAAATGCTTCAGAAATGGATGACTTGGGTTGTTCCAAAACGGTAAGATTGTTGTCGTGGGTGTTTCTGCCAATAACCCCTAATAGCGGAATTTTGGTGGCTTGCAACAACTCTTTGATGTTTCTGATGCGGTTATCCAGCGCCTCAGTAATTCCCAAGAAAATTAATGGTAGTAACAGTAGCCCGCCTATAATGGTATATTTTGTTTGTTCTACGTTGGGAGCAATAGGGCCTTGCCCTAAGTTTTTGGCAGGGTCAATAACGGTAATGTCCGATTTATTGGTGGCCACCCTGATTTGGGTTTCATTCTGTTTGGAAAGCAAGCTGTTGTATGTGGCTTCAATCATGTTGTAACCTCTTTCTACATCCAGGTATTTCCTTTCTTTTTGCGGATAAGTCATCAGATCACTGTTGGCTCGTGTAATTTCGCCATCTATTTTTGCAATCTCATTTAGATAATTATTGTAGTAGCCACTCACCGTTCCAGAGGAATTGTTTCTTGCTTCGTTGATAAGTCGGTTGATTTCGCGCATGGGCTCAGAGTTGGGCGTATAAATTAGCGCCATTTCTCTTTTTTTTGCGTAAAGCGCTTTCAGTTCGGAAACTGTGGCGGAGAACATGCCATCTTCAAACCCTGCGGCATTGGTACTGATCATTCGATCTAAATTTTGAGAGGCCAACGCGTTTTTTATCGCATTAATGGAATTGATACGGGTGATAAGTTCTGCTTTTTTAGTGTCCAGTTCTTTAATGCGTGCAATTGATTTTTCGTCTCGATCCTTGATGTCGTATAAACCTTCAGTAATCTTCATCTGGTTCAGGATAGAGGCGCTGGAATCTAATTTTTTTCGAATTTTTTCCAGATTATCAAGCAGGTATTTTTCAGTGTTTTTGTCGACGGTATTTTTATCTACCAGTCTTTTTTTCTGCAGCTCATCAACCGATGTATTCAGGAAATTGACGGTGCCATTCAGGTTGTATCCTCGCTTAGTGATGATCATAATGGAACTGATTTCCTTATCGAAATCTACATTGATGGAGTTCACCAAGGAATTTACCATATCGTTCACCGTGGAGAGTTTCACGATGATATTGTCAAAAATAATATTGCTGGGTTGAGGATTTTTGACGAGTTTAAACCTCAGATTAGGAGCGGTGTACCACTGGTTTAGTGCAATTGTTTTATCCACAGGCCTGCCATATCGCGGAATGGTAGTAAAACCTTCAGATTCGTAAGAGTAGAGGGAGGTAGATTCGCCTTCTTTGGGTAAAACAATTTCATAACGATCGCTTCCTTTGGGAACAAGGGTAATGGGATAATTAACTTGTTGAGGATATGTTTTGTCGATTTCAATAAATACCGGTGCGTCATACTTGTCGAGGTAGGTTTCCTTGATGAGCCCTTTTGTGGAGTAATTGACATACAGATCCAACGTCTTTACCAGATACTCATTATGGGACCTTGAAAGCAGCATTTTTTTGAGATAAACTCCATCCTGATTTCCACTTTGGCCCCAAATGAAATTGATCGATTGGTTGGGGGTGAAGTAACTCGCGGTATTATTGGAAATGCTTAGTGAAAGGGTTGACGCATAAATACGCTGTGCATAGTATTTACTGTATATATATGAGATTCCGTAACCCAACGCCGCCATTATCAGGAACCAATACCAGTTTTTCACGATTCTCCTTAAGAAGTGTTCAACATCAAAGAATGCAAACGACCCAATTTTGTCGGTTTGCTGAGGTGTGTTTTTGGTTGTTTCTTTTCCAGGAATCATCTCTTAAAGTCTGGTTAAAATTAAGTAAATCGACATGGCGGTTGTAAGTACAGAAACAGCCGTGGTAAGGGTTTGTATAGGATCTTTGCCAAAACCATTGAGGTTTTTACCATGGGTATTCAGAAAAATCTCGTCTCCGTTTTGCACCCAATAATAAGGGGAGTTCATTACATCTTCCCTTGTGAGGTCAATTTTTGCAATTTTAATACCTTCTGGCAGCTTGCGGTGAATCACGATGTTTCGCCGGTCGATGGTACGGTTCAATCCACCGTTGATGGCAAGCGCTTCGGTGAGGGTGAGGGTGTTTTTATGGGCTACTTTTTCTCCGGTAATGGTCACTGTTTCCACATCACCTAAGATGTAATAAGTAATTCCGTCCGTATTCAGTCGCACTTCCGACTTTCCCTGCACAAAATTTTCATTCACCCGGTTTTGGATTTCCTGGGTCATGTCTTCAATGGTTCTGCCCTCAGCTTTTACGTAGCCAATACCAAAAATATTGACGTCTCCTTTCGAATCCACCTTTAATCCATTAAAATAAATGGTCATGTTGCCTCCAGTACCGGCAGCGCCAGTGCCAGCGGTTGTGCTGATACTACTATTCGTTGATGTATTGAGCGCAGAATAAAACTGTGCTGCGTCGCCTTTGGGTGTGGTTACGATATTTAAGGTAAGTATGTCGTTTTTGGTGACACGATAGACGGGAATATTGTAAGGTACTAATCCTTCTTCGTTAATGACAAGATTTTCATTAGGTTGCATGTACCGTACATCTTTGGTGGTAATGCACGAAGTGGCGATAAACAAAGGAATAAGCAAGAGTAGAACGGGCTTCAAAAATTTCATCATTTCAAATGTAGATATGCAAAAATACTAAATAATTAATTACGCTTTCGCCAGGCCAAAATTGCCTTTGGAATATAAGCACCCATAAATCCAATGACCGTAATAATCAGAAGAAGAATGTTAACGTTAATATGACGAAAGTAGTAAGCTACCGCCACAATAAATAAGTAATACAGGATAATATAGACCGTTGACCGGCGGTGGGTAAGTCCCAAAGCAAGCAGCGAGTGGTGAATATGGTTTTTGTCGGCTACCATTGGTGATTGTTTTTTTACAAGCCGGATGATAATTACATTCAGCGTGTCGATCAATGGCAAAATTAAAATAGCCATTGCAATTGCCGGCGCCGTTTGTAAATAATATCGCGGAACAGTGGGTAACTTCTTGTCTATAAAAATATCGATGAAGCAAATTGCAGTAAAAGCCAGCAGAAAGCCCAAAATCATCGAACCAGTATCGCCCATGAAAACCTTATTGGTACGATAATGTGACAAATTATAGTAAAGAAAACCCACTACCGACCCAATAATGACGCCAGAAAGTACCACTAACGGATAATTGTATTCACCAAGGCGGAAGTAACTGATGCCAAACAGCGCACTGCAGATGATGGAGTAGCCACCTGCTAAGCCGTCAATTCCATCAATAAGGTTGAAGGCATTGATCAGAATAATAAACGTAAAAATGCTAAAAAGAACGCTGAAGAAATAATTCAGTTCATAAATGCCAAACAGGCCGAAGAAGTTTCGGATCCTTACGTCAGATCCTATTACCATTAATGCGGTAACAGCGATTTGGGCGAAGAGTTTTTTGTAGGCGCGCATCACCACAATGTCGTCCATTACCCCAATATAAAGCAAAATAACGAGCGATGCGAAAAGAAATTTGTAAATTTCGAAAAGTTCGAAAGCGAAAATGGATGCGCAAACAGCCAGCGAATAGAAAATGGCAATGCCGCCAAGATTCGGGATTTTTCGCAGATGTGAACTTCGGATTCCGGGTTCATCCATCAGGTTTTTTCGTCGCGATATTTTAACAATGGTCGGTATCGAAAAGAAGGTCAGTAAGAAAGAAATCAGGGTGCCCAATCCCAGTTTCACCCAAAAAAGTGAAATTCCCAATTCATCAAACAGATTTTTAAACTCTACCATTTTATTTTACCAAAGTGCGTTTTGGTACCGATCTGATGTAAATCCGCCTCTATTGCCGTTACCTTTTCCAAAATAAAAAAACATGGCTACAAAATAACTTATAAAGCCCATGTATAAAATTTGCCGGGTCCTGTCGCGTACCGCATACACCAAATTTGGCATGCAGAACATGGTAACAAAAAACATGTATGCGCCAGGAAGCCGCACTGCAAAAATCTCGTTGGAACGGAAAAAGTAGAAAAGAGCCATCCCGAAAACCGCAAGATTCCTCATATATTCATACCACCAAACCTCATCACACCCTTCCTTATCGTAGCGGATAAGAATGATGATAAAGATAATTTTCACAATATCATTTAACCCGGTTTCTACCTCTGTACCATAATAACGGTCATCAAGGTAGCCGGTATAAGCACCCGAGATATCCTGAGGTGTCAAGGAACCGAACAGTCCGCCCGCAAAACGATAAAGCTCCAGTGGAGAAACCAGTAGCGAAACCACCAATACCCAGAAGATGCGCCGCTGATTCATCGGTATTTTTACCAACCAATAGGCAGGAAGGAAAGCAACCGACGTTTTATGAAATCCTAACGCAAGATAAATGCACAGCAAGAACATGAACAGATTTCGTTCCTTGATGAATTTAAATGAAGCAACACAAACCGCAATGCCTAATCCTTGCCGCATTTGCCCCGAATCTTCAAAAAACATAATAGGCATAAAATAAAAAAATGCTGCAAGTGCGGGAAAAGCGACATTGTTGTAAATCGCTGTAAACTTTAAACTCACCGCGATTGTGGCCATCACCAGAGTGACCATATAGAAAGGCATGCCGAAATCGAATACCAATTTGTTCAGCAGGACAAAAATCCATTCTATTTCTTCAGTATTGGGACGAAAGAGTGCTTTATCCCAAACATCTCCATAAGTGGTGTAAAGAGAAAAGCCTGTAAAAAGCATTTTGTACACAGGGTAATCTGCACCCACATTGATCCGGAGGCCTACTGCAATAACAATCAGAATTCCGGCAATCCACATAAAGATGCTTTGTTTCTTCTGCAGCCGAAATATCTCATAATAACTTGCGAATGCAAGAAACAGAAATATGATGATGAAAATCGGGTGTAGAATTGGCATCAAAAAAGGGGTGTGTTTTTACAGCAGTTTTCGGAGCAGCTTACCCATTCCGAAAAAGTGCAATACGTAATAAATTTTTTTTCTTAAGGGCAAAGATAACAGATAATTTTTTCCAAACCGCTTATACGCCAATATTTCTGTAAGTTTTATCTCATTTTTTACTATGAATTCCTTTAGCCTATCCGACATTTTTTGGTGCATGGCTTCATCCTTTACAAAAGCCAAATACGCCAGAAATGTATATACGCCTTCTAGAATTTTAAAATCTTTCAACTCCTTTTGCTGATTTTTGTATGGAGATGTGTTCAGTGCAACTGTCACATCTTCAACTGCATGCAGGATGTCTAAGCCGTTTTCGGTATGCGTTTTGGTGATGGAATCCGTTCTTTCCAAATAGGAGTAATGGTGTTTCTGAGTTTGGGCAACAATCGTGCATTTCAGTAAAAGCTGGGGAATCAACTGGATGTCTTCAAAATGGACACCGATTTTGAATCTTTTATCCTGAAAAAGTTGCCGGCTGAAAATCTTGTTGCACGCAAAGTAACTCATGTCGGCAAAAATAGAAAAGTGGTCTTTCAGCACAATGCTCTGAGGCATATTGGGAATTTGAGGTAGTAACCTTATGGTTTTCCCATGCTCGTCTACTTTTCTGAGATTGCAGATCACCATCTGGGCACGGTTCATTTGAGCCAAATCATACATCTCACTGAACATGGTTTCCGATACATAATCGTCACTATCAACAAATCCGATAAATTCTCCCATGGATCGGTCAATTCCGAAATTTCGTGCGTCACTTAACCCTCCATTGGGTTTAGTGTACCCTTTAATCTTTGTTGGAAACTTTGCCACATATTGGTCGATAATTTCTTGCGAACCGTCCGAACTTCCATCATTAATCACCAAAATTTCAATTTCTTTCAAACTTTGATTCAGGAGAGAATCCAAACATTTTCGCAGATATTTTTCGGTATTGTACACCGGCACAATAATAGAAACTTTCGTTAGCGTGCTCATGGTTTCAGGTTCTTTTTCACATACAGATAATAATCCTGACCAATGGGGCGTACGCCATACACCCATTTCACCGTGGTAGGCGCGCTTCGATGGATATCCGAAATTGGATACGCTTTTAAAAACTCATAATGCTCATCAAAGTAAGCTTTATCAACTTCTTTCATGCGATAATATCCTTTGCCGCTGTTGGGTTTTGCGCCGATGCTCAGGATATAGTCTGGCTGAAGATCTCGTACGGTATTGATCCACCAATATTCACCATCTTTCAACATTTCATCAAGCACTTTACGGTTTACCAAACCTACTTCATCATAGGTATAGAGATTGGTATAGAACGGGATTTTACCGGCGGGCTCAAGAAAAATCGATTGATGCATGTCGGTTCCGCGCGCCTTAATATCATTAGCAATCTGCACGCGCTGTTTGTTTTCCATATAGCCAATCGCTTCCGATTGCAGCAACTGAAACAGATAAAGCCCCATGAAATAAATAAAAAGGAGCGGAATGATTACCCGTTTTCTGACCCTCACGAAATTGAGAAAAAAGTAAATAACCACTGAGAAGAGGAAAACCCGAGGAAGCCAGTAATACCAATCAAAATAGGCGTGCATTACGGCAAATAGCGTGATTTTTGCCATTGCAAAAATGGTAGTTGCAACAAGAATGACCTTTGTTTTGTAACCGATACGGTCTTTATTTCGCAGGATTTTTGCCAATATCCATCCCAGAAAAATGAGGAATGCCACAAAAAGAATCAATGTAAAGTAACTGTACTTTTTGATCAGTCCACCATAATAAGCCCACTGAATAAACATGTAATCTACACGATTGGGCGTAAGGCCTTTATAGGCGATTTTTTTTGCTTCAATGGTATGATTCACCAGTTCACCAAAATACAGTGTGTTGAAGCCAACAACGCTCACAACACCGATGAAGCCGCTTACAACATAAACCCAATTGATTTTTTTCCGCACGACGAAATCTGCCAAAAACATAACGCCCAGAAAAATGACCGTGTCAACTCTGGTCCATAGCATAAGGATGGGGAAGATGAAAAATGCCCAATTTTTGACTTTGAAGAGTGCGTAATAGAGGAAACCACCATACAGGAAGAACAGAATTCCATATTCCATTCCTAAACAGGAAGCGGTAAGTGATGGCGGAACTATATTAAGTAAAATCACAAAGAAACCGCGTCTCAAAATGTCATGAGGGAATAAAGTTTTGCTCAGCCAAATGGAACCCATAGCAAACAAAACAGAACTGAAAATGAGGAGAGGCGCAATAAAATTTTCGCCAAAGATCAGTTGAAAAAGAGCTGAAATCAACATGTATAAGTGCGTGGTAGACGCCGAAATTCGCTCTGTTCCATTGAAGCCAATTACATCGTAATGAAGGAGATTTCGGGCAACGCGCCAGGTGATGAATGAATCTTCCTGAAGATGTTTGGTGAGGAAAACCGGGATTTTCGGCACCAGCGTAATGGCAATCAATAGCAGATTACTCGAAAATATTTTTGCCAGCCATTTACTCATATCCGCTGTTTAAAGGTTGGCGATAATTCGTTCACGAAATTTATTTTTTTTCTCATTGTGTGACGTATAATTTGTATTTCTTTCGTTTAGTGCGGTAATGGGCTCATGGTTGTATTTTTGTAAACCGCCGATCCATGTGTCCTTGTTTGGCTGCTTCATACTCGAACCGAGAACAGGGAATCAGGTTCTCTGTTTTCTCATCTTCACCAAAGTACCACAATCCGCTGAAGGTATCACGCTTAAAGCAATACTGTCCATCATCGATCAGTACCCAGAAGGTCTCGTATTCGCGTTCTTTCGGGTGAGAATGCTGAATATTGATGCCCTCAATACAATGCCAAATCATTTGTGCCAAAAGTTGGTGGTTCAAAGCATCATGCGATGCGACATTAAAGTTAAAAATCCCTGCAGCTTTCAAATTTTCGCTCAGTCCGATTTCTTTGGTGTAAGCACAAATTTCGCGTCTGTTCAATCCGTTCACTTGTGGATTTACGGAGAAGCCATCACCCATGCTTTCCACTGCATCGCAATTCAATGTTACCAAATCTGCCCGTCGAAAAAAGGGCTCTGTTTTTTCAGTGCTGCCCATCATTTCGGCTAAACGGATGATTTCAAATTCAACTTCTTTCATCAGTTTTACGGCATCACTTTCGTTAAGGTGTTTCTGATAGCCCAGATGATGATAGTTTTTAATGGAAAAAGTGTTGGATGATAAAATTTTCGACAGGAAGTTGTCTTCAGTAATCTCATCACCATCATTATCCAACGAAACAACATTCGAAATCTGGGTGTAATTAATTTTTTTCTGATGAAAATAAAGCGCTGAAAAAAGAGAATAGGAAAGATCGTTGCTCCCGCCAATAACGATGGGTATTGCATTGTTGTACAGGCACATCGAAATTACTTCCTGCAGAATGTAATGCGTATCCTGATGCGATTTTCCGGAAACAAGATCGCCCAAGTCACAAATCGGAACTTCAAAATCGAGTTTCGACAGCCGGTACAATTCACGCCTCACATGGATGAAATCGACAATTTCTGCTTGTCCACCTTCAATTCCACGATAATCGGAACAGAAAATCAAAACAATGCCTCCTTCATTTATTTCGTTATTGATAAGCTGACCGAGTTGCCATTTTTTGTGTGCAATTTCCCGAGGCGGCACAAAGATATCTTCAAGGTTCATGGTTGGCGTTATAGTTTAGATGCATCTGCACATATTAGCTGTTGCGGATAGCAATCATTGTTTTGGACAAATTTAAAGAAAAACTTCTACCTCCAAAAACGAAAAATGCTTTCGAAACCGAAATCTCGAAAGCATAGTTTTATCATCTTGATGAATTATTTCTTTTTTGGGGCTGCTTTTTTAGCGACCGGCTTTTTTGCGGTGGCTTTTTTGGCAGCAGGTTTTTTCTTTTCGGCAAATGCATTTTTATCCTGTGCCGTAATCCATTTTTTCACTTCTTCTAGCGAAACATCTTTCAGCTCTTCAGCCGTGAATTTTTCGCCGTCTTTGTTTTTTGGAATTTTCAACATGGTTTTTCCAAATTTAATAAACGGTCCCCATCTCCCATTTTCTAATGAGATCTTTTCCTTTTCCCATTGCTGAATATAGCGATTGGCCTCTTTCTCAAGTTTGGCTTCAATCAGTTCATTGATGTCGCTTTGCGATAGGTTTTCAAAATCGTATTTCTTGGGCACGTTTACATAAATCGACTGGTATTTAATGAACGGTCCGAATCTTCCGGTTCCTTTGGTAACGGGTTCACCTTTAAAAGTTGCGATGGGCGCATCAGCAATTTTCTTTTCATTAATAATTTCTTCCGCTCTTTCCTGATTCACCGAAAAAGGATCTTCACCTTTCGGAATGGAGATAAAGGTTTCGCCCCATTTTACGTAAGGTCCAAACCTGCCAATACCGATGGTGACGGTTTTGTCTTCGAAATCTTTTAAGTCAAACGGAATTTTGAAAAGCTCAAGCGCTTCTTCTAGCGTTATAGTGGCGATATTCTGCGTGCTGAGTAAACTCGCAAATACGGGTTTTTCCTCGTCATCACTTTCGCCAATCTGCACCATGGGTCCGAATCTTCCTATTCTTGCGATAACATTTTTCCCTGTTTTAGGGTCTTTGCCAAGATGTCTTTCTCCTGTTGCCCGTTCTGCGTTTTCTTGAACGGTTTCTAACTTAGGATGAAAATCTTTGTAGAAGTCGGCCAGCATTTCTTTCCACTTTTCGGCGCCGTTGGCAATATCATCGAAATCCTGTTCCACTTTTGCAGTAAAGCCATAGTCCAGGATTTCTGCAAAATTATCGGTTAGGAATTCATTCACCACTTCGCCAATGTCGGTTGGTACAAATTTGTTTTTATCGCCGCCAAATTTCTCGGTAAGTATTTCTTTTTTAATGTCTTTGGTTAAAGTCATTTTCAAAATTTCGCGTTCGTGCGGAAGAATTTCCCTTTTGTCAACGTATTCTCGGTTCTGAATGGTTTGTATAGTGGGCGCATACGTGGAAGGCCGGCCGATTCCCAGTTCTTCCAATTTTTTTACCAATCCTGCTTCTGTAAATCTTGCTGCGGGTTTAGTGAATTTTTCGGTTGCCACTATTTTTTTGAATTGTAAAACTTCGCCTACCGAAACTTTCGGAAGAAGTTTCTCCGCTTTATCGTCATCGTCTTCATCGGGTTGGGTAATGCCGTAAACCTTAAGGAAACCGTCAAAAATTATTACCTCACCAGTGGCCTCGAAATGAGTGGGAAGTGAAGAATCGCCAATTTCGATGGTTGTTTTCTCAATCTTCGCATTGGTCATTTGGGACGCTAATGCCCGTTTGTAAATGAGTTGATACAATTTGTTAAGCTGCACGTCGCCTACGGTCTTCACGGCAAAGTCAGTGGGGCGAATGGCCTCGTGCGCTTCCTGTGCCGATGCCGATTTCGTGGTATAATTTCGAGGATTAGAATAGCTTTCGCCAAATTCAGAAAGGATTTGTGCTTTGGCTCCATTAATGGCTTCCTGAGAAAGATTGACAGAGTCGGTTCTCATATAGGTAATGTAACCTTCTTCATAGAGACGTTGTGCAACACGCATCGTAGTTGTAACGCCATAACCGAGCCGGTTGCTCGCTTCCTGCTGCAACGTCGAGGTGGTGAAGGGAGCAGATGCGGATCGTGTTCCAGGTTTTTTTTCGACATTCAACACTTTGAAGGTGGTGTTTTTTGCTAAACTCAGAAAATGTTCGGCATCGGCTTCCTGTGCGAAGTCTTTTTTTAGTTTGGCAAGGATGTCTTGTTGAGCATCATTCACAAAAGTACCATCCACTTTGAACGTAGACTTTGGAATGAAATCCCGGATTTCCTTTTCTCGATCTACAATTAAACGAACAGCAACAGACTGAACTCTGCCAGCAGAAAGTCCGGTTTTTACTTTTCGCCAAAGCACTGGTGACATTTCGAAACCAACGATACGATCCAGAATTCGTCTTGCTTGTTGTGCGTTGACGAGATTTTGGTCAATTTTTCTCGGGTTTTCGATGGCTTTCAGAATGGCATTTTTGGTGATTTCATGAAAAACAATTCGCTTGGTATGGTCGTCTTTCAATTTTAGTTCCTGTGCTAAATGCCATGCAATGGCTTCTCCTTCACGGTCTTCATCGGAAGCCAGCCATACTGTTTCTGCATTTTTAACGGCCGATTTCAGCTCGGCGACAATTTTCTTTTTATCAGGGGAAACTTCGTAATCAGGTGTAAAAGTAGCGAGGTCGATACCCATATCTTTTTTCGGCAAATCACGAATGTGGCCGAAACTCGATTTTACTTCAAAATCCTTTCCTAAATACTTTTGAATGGTTTTTGCTTTTGCGGGTGACTCTACTATTACTAAATTTTTTGACATTCTGAAATTTTTGCAAAAGTAGAAGTTTTTTTTTAAGTGGGAATCTTTTACGTGTTCAAACCACTGTTTTACGTTCTTTTTATTGTTTTTGCAGTGGATTGGTTGAAGACGAGCCACTCTTACGTCAAAAAAAATTACCAAAGTGATGAACCTTGGTAATTCTGTTTTTTTTCTGTTGCAGATTTTTTATACTGTGGTAAGTCGCAGCGTATTGGTTTTGCCACTCTCGTTAGCAGGCATTGCATTCAGGTTGATGATGAAATCGCCATCTTCCACAAAGCCATTTTCATAGGTGAGCTGGTTTACTTCAACAATCGTTTCGTCGGTAGATTTTTTGGTGTTGTAGTAAAATGCACGCACTCCCCACAAGAGATTAAGCATGGTAATTACACGTTGGTTAGAACTGTAAATAATAATGTGCGAATTGGGACGGTGTGCAGAAATCTGAAATGCAGTATATCCAGAATAGGTGAGTGTCACAATGGCTTCTACATTGGTAGTTTTTGCTATTCTTACGGCTGCTAAACAAATTCTGTTGGTGATGAAACGGTCATCTATACAATTGAATTCGTGTTCGATTGGTGCATTTTTACTTTGATAAAAATGGGTTCTTTCGATTTTTTTTACGATTTTAGACATGTTTTTAACCACATCTACCGGATATCTCCCCACTGAAGTTTCTCCAGAAAGCATCACTGCATCGGCGCCGTCCAAAACAGAATTGGCAACGTCATTGACCTCGGCTCTTGTCGGTGTCAAACTGGTGATCATGGTTTCCATCATCTGTGTAGCGATGATTACGGGTTTTGAGAATTTTCTCGCTTTTTCCACGAGATTTTTTTGGATGGCAGGGACTTCTTCCATCGGCACCTCCACACCCAAATCACCACGGGCAACCATCAAACCATCACATTCCTGCAGAATTTCCTCGATGTTGCGTACACCTTCCGGCTTTTCAATTTTCGCAATAATCGGTGTTTTGAAATTATTGGTAGGGTGATTCGTAATGAGTTTTTTGAGATCGATAATGTCTTGTGCATGGCGAACGAAGGAAAGCGCGATCCAATCAAGTTGAAGATCCAACGCAAAATTGGCATCTTCTATATCTTTTTCTGTTAATGCAGGCAGTGAAACATTCGTGTTGGGAAGGTTTACTCCTTTTTTAGAACTTAGAGGCCCACCCTGAATGGTAATGGCTTTTACGGTATCAGTTTCGTTGGTTTCGATCACCTGTAAAACGAGTTTACCATCATCGATCAGGATTCTTTCACCTACTTTTACATCTTGTGGAAACTTCTGGTACGTCATGTACACTTTTTCGGAGTCTCCTTCTATTTTTTCATTGGTAAAGGTAAGTACATCGCCGGGGTTAAGGTAGGATCCTTCTTTTACGACACCTACTCGGAGTTTGGGGCCCTGTAAATCTCCAAGGATACTTACGGAATATCCGAATTCTTCGTTGATGTTGCGAATTGTTTCCACATTTTTACGAACTAAATCGTAATCGGCATGTGAGAAATTTATTCTAAAAACGTCAACACCTGCTTTGATCAGTTCGATCATGGTTTCTCTGTCAGAAGAAGCTGGACCCAGGGTTGCGATAATTTTTGTTTTCTTTAAATATTTATTCATAATACTGAAATAGTTGGTAAAGGTCCTCTTCAGGACTTAGCTGAAAATTTTGTACCGGGAAGGTTAAATTTTCAGGGAGCAAAATTAATGAAAAATCATCAAATGGCTCGGAAGTTTTAATAAGATAATTAACTTCTTGAAAATGATTAAGTAAGAAGTGTGTTTCTTCTTCCGTGAAGAATAGTTCTGATGAAACTTTCTTCTGAATACTTTCTATCGATCGGTTGGCGATGAAGTGGATGCAAACTCTGGAGTCGCTGTAATACGCTTCAAACCTTGGGAAGTAATAGTCGTAGTACATGCCGTGATACACAAAATCCTGAATGCGTGCAAACTTGAACGAGTTACAATGATTGAGATGGTAAAAAAACTCATAGTCGGGCAATTCTTTTGCCAGACGCAGCAAACCTACATGAATTTCCTCCTCGTCGTCGTCAATATCAAGTAAAAGTTTTTTGGTTTTCAATGATATTCTGTTTTTTGTTCAGGATGTAGAAGGCGCGCTGTGCTGCCTTTTCTTCCGCTTTCTTCTTGGAAGTTTCGGTTGCATTCGCTATTTTTTTATCGTCAAGCCACACATAGCTGCGAAAAACCTGGCTTTTGTTAGGTTGTATTTCTTCGCATGTTTCGTAGCGAATGCAGACTTTCTTTTTTTGGCTCCACTCCAAAAGCAGACCTTTATAGCTCACAATTTTATTTTCAAGATCGTTGATGGCGGATGGCGTTAAAAGACGTTCAAGAACGATAGTTCTGCAAATGCTGTAGTCCAGATCAAGGTAGATGGCGCCTATAAGTGCTTCGAAAAGATTACCTTCAATATTTTCGCCAAGTGCCGCTGATGCATCACTCTGTAAAAATTTGGTGAGCGAGAGTTCTTTTCCTAGTTTATTCAGGTTTTTCCGGTTGACAATTTTGGATTTCATTTGGGTAAGAAATCCTTCATTCGCCTCGGGATACACAGTGTAAAGGTGACAGGAGATGATTGCTCCCAATACCGAATCGCCCAAAAACTCAAGCCGCTCGTAGTTTTGAAGGCCTTTTTTTTTGGAAGAAGTCTTAAGGGAAAATGCTTCGCGGTAAAGGTTAATATTCTGTATGCTAAAACCAGTAATTTTACTGATTTCTGTACTCAGGTAGTAATCTTTATCCGAGAGGTTTTTTTTTCGTTGAGTGAGGAATTTAGAAAGGTATTTCTTTAACTCCATACACGTTGGGTGTTAAATTTTCTTGAAGAGTACGCAGGCATTGTGCCCACCAAAGCCAAAGGTATTGCTCATGGCAATATTTACTTCTTTCTCCACTGCGTGGTTAAAGGTAAAATTGAGTCGGCTATCAATTCTTTCATCATCATGAAAATGATTGATGGTTGGTGGTACGATGTTGTGAACAATGGTTTTTAGTGCAGCAATAGCTTCAATGACTCCCGCTGCTCCCAGCAAGTGACCAGTCATTGATTTGGTGGAATTGATCTGAATGTCGAACGCATGTTCACCCAACAACTTAGAAATAGCGTTGGATTCTGCAATGTCACCCAGCGGAGTAGAAGTACCATGCATGTTGATATGATCTACTTCGTCGGCTGTTACCGCTGCGTCTTCGAGACAGTTTTTCATCACCAAGTATGCGCCTAAACCTTCAGGATGCGGTGCTGTCATGTGATGCGCATCCGCACTCATTCCGCCACCCTGCAACTCTGCATAGATGGTTGCGCCACGTTTTACAGCGTGTTCATATTCCTCCAAAATAATACATCCGGCACCTTCGCCCAATACAAAGCCATCACGATCTCTATCAAACGGTCTTGAGGCCGTTTTGGGATCGTCATTTCTGGTAGAAAGGGCCATCATCGCATTGAAACCGCCCACGCCACTCGCCGTAATTGCTGCTTCCGAACCGCCACAAACGATGACATCTGCTTTTCCTAATTGGATCAGCATTTTGGAATCAATTATTGCGTTGGCAGAAGATGCACAGGCAGAAACCGTGGTGTAGTTTGGTCCATGAAAACCGTACTCGATGGAGATATGTCCAGGTGTAATGTCGGCAATCATTTTGGGAATGAAAAAAGGATTGAAACGTGGAATATCTGTGTTGGACCATGCCAAAACTTCTGTTTCAAACGTCTCCAAGCCACCAATTCCGGAGCCCCATATCACTCCAACTCTGTTTTTGTCAACTTCATCTTGCAAAATACGCGAATGCTCTACCGCTTCTCTTGCAGCCACAAGGCCGAACTGCGTGTTTCGATCCATTTTCTTGGCTTCCTTCTTGTCGAAGTGATTGAGCGGATCAAAACTTTTTACTTCGCAGGCAAATTTTGTTTTGAAATTTGAGGCATCAAAAAGAGTAATCGGAGCAGCACCGCTCTCGCCTTTGACAAGACTTTCCCAGTATTCTTTGGCATTATTTCCAATGGGTGTAATGGCGCCGAAACCGGTAACAACTACTCTTTTTAATTCCATAAATTTTGTTTCTGTTGAGAGAATATTATTTGTTCACTACTTCTTCAATGTAAGCAATAGCATGCCCTACTGTTGTGATTTTTTCTGCTTGGTCGTCTGGAATCTGAATGTTGAATTCTTTTTCGAATTCCATGATTAATTCCACGGTATCCAATGAATCTGCTCCTAAATCGTTGGTGAAGCTTGCTTCTGGTGTTACTTCTGTTTCTTCAACGTCGAGTTTATCAGCAATGATTGCTTTTACTCTTGATGCAATGTCTGACATAGTAAATTATTTTAGTTAATTGTTAATTGGTGCAAATATATAAAATTCTTTATGATTTGAAGTTTTTTTAATCATAAATAAGATTTCTTGCAGCAGCTTCCCTGTCACTTTTTTGACGTATCTAAGAAGGACAAAAACCTGCTCTGTTTTTTGGCATCAGTCAACCTTTTTTTACGATGGTTATTTTTATCATTTTTTTATTTGTTTTTGAAATGCTTCTGCATTTCTTCTAGGTTTTTATTGATAATCGATGTAAGTTGTTCTCAGCTCTTTTCTAATGTTGGGGCATAAGATTCTTAAAAGAGCATGCCTTCTGTTCAGTGATTGTTGTTGGTATATTTTCCGTTTACTGCAACAAAAAACCCGGCTTTTACACCGGGTTCTGATCAATTTAAGTACAAAAGCTTATTGCTTCACTACTTTGAATGACTGCTGAGTTCCATTAGCAAGAGTAATGTTTACAACGTAAACGCCTGCTGCAAGTTTACTCATGTCGATTCTGTTATCTACGATCTTGGAAGCAACTTTTTGTCCACTGATATTGTGGATTGATACAGCATCCAGTTTAGAGTTTGTGCTTACATTCAGGAAGTCTTTTACTGGGTTAGGGTATAAGCTGAACTTAGCGTTTGCTGAATCATTCACTGCCAATGGCGCACAAATCAGGTTGAATACATAATCTGTTGTTCCTGCCGTCCAAGCTCCGCTTGTGTTATCGTTGAAGAATACATCTGGTAACCCTAATCTGTTTACGGTAGTAGATTCCCACGCTACGGCATCAGAAACTACTTCTACCCAATACACAGTGTTTGCATCAAGGTTAATAGGTGAATCGAATGTAACAGTGTATTTTCTAAATTCATAATTGAAAGCTGTGCCGGTGGCAACACTACCCACAATAGTTCCTGTACGAGTAGCAATCTGGGTTCCTGGTTTACCAGCATTATTGCTGTAGAATTTGAAAGAGAATGAAGTGGCGGTGCCAGCAACGATCGGCTCCATTCCATAAACTGTAAATGCTGAGTTTCCTAGTGATAAGTCAACAGCTAATCTCTGCGAAGAAGCTCCTCCAAAGAATCCTCCGTTTTCGCGGTTGTTGCTTGGTGTTTTGAAATCTGAACATGCCGTTGGAGGCGTACCACATTTAACTTTTCTTGTGTGAAAAACTTTTCCGCCATCACAGTTACTGGTAAGGTGGGAATAGAAACGAACTATTCCATCTGCGGTTGGTGTGTAGGTAGCTGTTCCTGTTCCGGAGGCCAATACTGTTGTTCCGTCTTCATTACCAATTGTAATGAAATAAGTAGCGTCGGATGTGGCGAAAGTGTAAGTAACTCCGGCTGTTACTTTAACTTTGGAATATTCATTTAAGTAGCCAGCGGCTGTAACGTTGCCATATGCGCCATTACATGTTGGTGTAAAAGTAGTAGAAGGGTACTGGCCTTCGGTTGCGGTGAGACATCCTGTAGCTGCAATGACTAAGGAATAATCCTCTGTCTCACCATAGAGTGAATCCGCGCAAGGATCTGCTGGAGCAGGATTATCTGATCCCGTAGCAACTACCATTACTCTCATTCTGAAAGTCCCTGATGTAGCTGTAGCCGGTACGGTTATTGTGCCACTGAGGTCACCCCCTGTCGATGTTCCTCCACCTAAACCATTTACGGTATCAGTCATTAACTCACCTGCTTCAAAAGTTTGATTATTATTCCAGTCGACCCAGATGGAAACTTTCTCAAACCAACCGTTTCCTACTGTTACGGTTACAGGAAGAACCTGCGAAGGTGTTACGGTGGTTGACATAGAGGTGAAGTCGTTGTACCCGTTTGCCCCGCATGTGCTAGGATTGTTGATGGTTCCAGCAACAACTTTGGTGATGACATCCCCATCGTCGCATTTAAAATTGGTTTGAACACAGTAAGCTGCCGGTGCTTTTTTAACCGGTGCAAGTGAACTGACCTCAGCAGGACTTTTTTTTGCAAAAGGATGAGCGGTCTCCTTTGAAACCGATTGGCCGAAAATAGCTAAAGGCAGCATTGCAGCCACAAGCAATGATAGATTTCTTTTCATAGATAAAGTTTTAGATTAATAAATGGTTTTTAAACGTTAGCAAGTTAGCAAAGTTTTGTTAATAATAGCCAAAAAAATATAAATATTTCTTAAAAAAAATATTTGGTTAAGCTGTAATTGATGGAATTCATGGGGATTCCGCAACTTCATTTTTGAAAACAACTGGCGTCCAAAGAATCCGTAATCCCTTTATGGATATGGGTTGACAAGGTTTTTACCTTATTTTATTATGGTGGAGAGGCATGATATTCGCCAATGCAAAGGAATGTATAGCAACAGCATGTTGCAGAATAGGAGGATATTAAATGAGGTCGCTTTTGTAGAATGTGTTAAGTGATCGAAAGCTGAAGTCAAGTCCATCAGGGAGAATGGATTATTTTTTTCTTCTACATCATTAACCATTCATTCAGCAGACTTGCGGCTAAACGAGCGGTTTTTTCACCTTCATCATATTCAGGGTTCACTTCGGCAATGTCCATCGCCACCAGTTCATCACATTTTAATATATGTCTGAAAAAATGCATGAATGTGGGGTCTGCAAATATGCCGTTGTAGGCCGTTGCCGAAACGCCGGGTGCAATGGCGGCATTAAAAACATCCATGCAGATGGTTAGGTACAACATATCGGTTTGCTCTACCAGTTGGTCTATTGTATGATAAATATGAGGAAGGTTCTCAAAAAAAATTTCATCAGCTAGGATGTATTTCATTCCCGATTGATGTGCGGTATCAAACAGCTTCAGGGTATTAGAGTTTTTTTGAATGCCAATATGCAGTGAAAAAATTTGTCCTTGCCGGGCAATCTGCCAAAAACCCGTGCCCGATGTAGCTAGTGCACCAGCCGGCTCACGGTTATCAAAATGTGCGTCGATATTGATGATGCCAATTTTCTTGTCTGGAAATGCTTTTCGAATGCCGGAATAGTGGGCAAACGTCACCTCGTGGCCACCTCCCAACACTAAAGATTTGGCTTTTTTCAACAGTGCACTTGCTACTTTTTTTGCCAGTTGATTTTGAGATTTCTCAAGGTTCGCATCTTCACAATAGATGTTTCCATAATCTTTTAAAACAAAGTCGGGACGAATTACAGGAAAGTTAGACATGTTTTTGCGGATAATGTCTGGCGCTGCTTTGGCACCAACTCTGCCCTTATTTCTGCGTACACCTTCATCCACCGCGAACCCTTGCAGAACAAAATCGTTTTCCGCGATATTCGCTAAATTACTTTCTAAAACAACCTTCTGAAAAATTCTTTGCGACAGAAAATCGTCGCCATCATCCCGACCTTGCCAAATCATGCTATTGTGAAATATCTATGGTAAATTATAATTGCTAATTCTTCTGAAGTTTTATTGACTAAAAAAGGTAATTGCTTTATTTGATTGTTTTTTATTTACGAATTTTTTCTGCGTATGCAATAGCTGCTTCTTTCACCCACGCGTTTTCTTGTTGTGCCTTACGTTTCGTCTCGAGGCGCTTTTTATTACAGGGTCCATTCCCTTTCAGAACTTCCATAAATTCTTCCCAGGGCAGTTCTCCGAAATCGTAATGTTGGGTTTCTTCGTTCCATGTTAAATTTTCATCAGGGATTTTCAATCCTAAAAATTCTGCCTGAGGAACTGTTACATCCACAAAGCGCTGTCGTAAACTATCGTTGCTTTCACGCTTAATACGGTAGCTCATGGATTTTTGCGAATTGGGAGATGCATCATCATTAGGGCCAAACATCATCAAAGCAGGCCACCAAAAACGGTTCAGTGCATCTTGGGCGAGCTGTTTTTGTTCTTTGGTTCCGCGGCAAAGGGTCATCAGGATTTCGTATCCCTGTCTTTGGTGAAAAGATTCTTCCTTACAAATCCGAACCATTGCTCTGGAGTAGGGTCCATAAGAATTTCCCATCAGCATCACTTGGTTCATAATGGCCGCACCATCAACTAGCCAGCCAATGGCACCAATATCGGCCCAACTCAGGGCTGGGTAATTGAAAATACTAGAGTATTTGGCTTTTCCGGCTAACATATCATTATAGGTGGAGTCGCGATCTGCAATAACTTCTCCGTTTCCTAACGTCTCTGTGGCCGCGTATAGGTAGAGGCCATGTCCCGCTTCGTCCTGAATTTTAGCTAACAAGGCCATTTTTCTTCGCAAAGAAGGTGCCCTGGTAATCCAGTTGGCTTCCGGAAGCATGCCTACGATTTCTGAATGGGCGTGCTGAGAAATCTGCCGAACAAGAAGTTTGCGGTAGTCATCGGGCATTAAATCCTTGGGTTCTACCTTGTTTTCCTGTTGTACATATGTTAAAAATGTGTCGTTGTTCATTGCATTACAATTTACCGTCGCTTAAATCATCTTTTAAATAGATGCCAATTTTTCCATTAGAGAATTCGCCTGCAACAAAAAGAATTGATTTTGCTGCAGTTCTTATCTCATACTCTTTAAAATGATAACGCTGCCCTTCAAAAGGGCCTACAACCTCAATGTTCCTATCGGTGCATTGCCAGTAGAAGTTCCAGATATTACAACCATCAATCAGGTATTCTTTGTCAACTTCAACTAAGGAAGCGAAATGGTAAGCGGGCTGCTTGGTTTTGGCTAATTTACTGTTTTCCATTGTAGTCATCTTTAGAGATTAAACATCATAGTTGAGCATCACGATATTGGTGGTGGGGTGGCATTGGCAAGTTAAAACCAAACCTCGCTCCACTTCTGCGTCTGTAAGTGCGAAATTCTTTTCCATAAAAACTTCTCCTTCCATAACTTGTGCTTTGCATGTGCAGCAAACGCCACCTTTGCATGCGAAAGGAACGGGAAGGTGCTCTTTCAGGGCCTTGTCCAAAATACTTTCTTTTTTGGAGTTGAGGTGAATATTGTACTCGTCATCATCAATAATTAAAGTTACAAAACTTTCCAGATTAGGAATTTTCTTAAATTCTTCGCTACGTTCTGCATTTTCTTCATCATCGGGCGGGCTGTAATACTCGTACATTACTTGTAATGAAGGTACTTTCTTTTCTTTTTTAAGAAAATCTGAAACCTTTTTGATCATTTCCGATGGGCCGCAAATAAAATAAGTGGCCTCCTGAACCGGTACTTCCGGAAACCGGTCGAATAGCTGCTGAAGTTTTTCGGGGGAAATACGTCCTTCGAAAAGTTCGTCTTCAAAATGTTTTTCGCGGGAAATCAGATAAACTACTTTTAATCTCCCATTAAATTTTTCAGCAAGAAGGTCAATTTTTTCTCTAAAAATAATGTCTTGAAAACTTCTGCTGCTGTAAAACAGATAGCAAGTGCTTTTGGGTTCCTGATAAAGTGCCTCAATGATGTTTGATAAAACTGGGGAAATTCCACTTCCTGCTGCCAAACCCACATAAATTTTTTCATTGGTAGGATGATAGTTGGTGTAAAAATGTCCTTGTGGTGGCCCCACTTCAACCCAATCTCCCAAGTTCAACTTTCTATTAATATGCGTGGAAACAATACCATCCTCAAGATGCTTCACCAATATTTCGGGCATCGGATTTTTATCGGAGGGGGCATTCACAATTGAATAGGAACGACGGTAATCTTCCTCCCCAAAAACAAATCGAAGGGTAAGATATTGTCCTTGTCTGAACAAAAATTCATGTTGAAGTTCCTCTGGAATTTCAAATGAAATATGAGCCGAATCATTGGCTTCTTTTCTGTATTCTGATATTTTCAACAGATGAAAGTGCTGCATAGATTTTATCGAAAGGGGTTTTCAACAAATATAAACATTTCGTCGAAGAAAAAAAGCCGAGAATTTTACGCACCTGCATCCGCACAAAAAAGAAGTTTTTATCTTCTGCAGCTCAAGTTGATGGTTTTTATTTTTTGCATGTATTCTTGGTTTTTGCTGACCAGCTTACTTGCGCTGGATAATCTACTTCTGTCGATGGATTGTAAGCTGGTAATCAAATCATTAATCCTGGTGACGGAGTTGCTGATGCAGGTAAGCTGGGTGTTGTTTCTTGCCTTTACCTCTTCCGACGTGGTGGTGGAATTGCTGTACCTCAATTCACATGCTTTTGCTTCAAGTTCAAGTTTGTGTTTTTTTGCCTCGTTCAACACATCATTTCCTTTTGCCAGCGTTTCTAAATCACGAACTGAAAGCCGACCTCCAGCACGATTGGCCAGTTCTGTTGCCTGCTTCTCTTTTTCCAGCATATCGCGTTTCAATTCGACGAGTTTTCTTTTCGCCGCGCAATCACCGGAAACCGCCGACTCTTGTGCTAATAGTTCGCGATTTCTTTCCTCGTGTATTTGATTTTCAATCACGTTGCTGCGTTCATGTTGTGATTCAAAACTACTTCCGTTGAAGCATTCGGCGACATCAGTAATTTTCTGAATTTTAATAACATTTTGCGGGTCCGAATGTAAAGCGAGACTCAGCATCGTGTGACCGTGTTGGTTTTCATAATAACCTGTTCCGAAGGATCCCAGGTAATCACGCACGAAAAACTGCGATTCGAAGACTGGTGCAAACAGAGAGTATACTGCGCCGGCACTGGATTGTTCTATAGTATACTCCAGCGTGGGGTAGTTTTGGTCGGTAAGTTTGGTGTGATTTCCACTTTCCAAATCCGGTTTGCTTTTTACTGCAAATGTGGTGGACATTCTTACTGTGTTTTCTGGAGCTGAAATAGTATAAAAGTATTTATATCCTTTGTCGTTAATGTAGTAGGAGAAGGATTCTCCCGTCATTGCATAAAATTCCAGATGGTCACCCACCTTTATTTCCATCAAGTTTTCGCAACTTCTTTGCGGATTATCGAATTTTGCAACCCAACCGTTCTTGGTATTTACATAGTAGCAACCTTGCACATTTTTACGGTTAATGGTTGCTTTGTAGTAAAATTTTTTGTTGAAACATAGTGTTGATTTGGGTTGTATGGTTTCTTTATCCAGCGTTTTGAAAACAGAGTTTCTCCCAATCATTTCTCCATAATCCAAACATTTCGACGGATTTTTGCGGCATAAAGAGTCAAGCCGCAAACTGTCTTTTTTTTGCTGAATGCTTTGTTGTGACTGTGCAGTGATGCATTGTGTCGTCCCCGAAAGAATCAGCGCAATCCAAAGTAGTTTCATCATTATTCTGGGCTTATTGTTTAATGAATTCTACTCTTCTGTTTTGTGCTTTTCCGGTGGTTGTCGAGTTGTCTGCTACGGGTTCGCTTTCACCTTTTCCGTCTGCTGTTAAGCGAGAAGCGTTGATACCCATTGAAGCAAGTTTCATTTTTACTGCATTGGCTCTCTTCTTACTTAATGCCAGGTTGGAAGCATCATCTCCATCGGAATCGGTATGCCCTATGATGGTGATTTTCATGTCGGTTGACTGCTTCAATGCGTCCGCAATCTGGGTCATCACCTCATTACTTTGCGGGAGAATTTTATCGCTTCCCGATGCAAAAAGAATAGCATTGGTGGAGAAACTTCCTTTTTCCATCAAATCCTTCAGGACACTGCTTCTTTCGTCTTTTCCTGTTTCGGCAATCACTAAATTCCCGATGTAGAAGTAGGCATCTTTGGTTTCTTGCCAACCGTTGGTAATGCCTGAAATGAAGAAGGACTTTCTATATTCGGGTTTAAATTGAGTAGGCAGATCTACCTTTTTATCACCATTGACAAACATGCGGATTCTTTTTCCATTCACTTCAAAGGCGATTTTTATTACCTTATCCAATGGAGCACTGTATTCAATTTTTTCTTTTTGGTAACCCAAAGATTTTTCACCATAAAATATATTCCTGTACTTAATGGTGCTGATGTCTGCTGACAGAATATCAAAGGTGGCTGCATCGTTAGTACTCAGCATATAATCAATTTTCTGTGGTTTAGCACCAAAGCCAAAGCCGGCATTTCGATAGGGATGGGCAGAAGGATATACGAGATCAAATTCCACCGTAAAATTATCAGGAAGATTTTTGGTGAGTTCAGGATAAACTACGCCTCCGGAAGGAACTTTTAAGAATTTGCCCATTCCCTTTAGCGTTTTTATTTCACCTCCTTTGGTTGTATTCCAGCGGGCAGGAAAATCACCGATGGCATCTTTTTCAAAGGTGTCTTGAAAGATTATGCGATTTCCTCTTTTAAATCCCACCTGATTGCTGCCTTCTTCATTTAATCCGGAATCTTCTTCTAAAGAATTACCCTTGTTTTTTTTCTTTTTTGAAGTGGAGGAACCCTCCTCTGATGAGTTCGCGGATTTTTTATTTCCTAATACTCCGTCCATCGCGTCTTCGGTGGTTTTAGTAGATTTTTGCTCGATCTTTCTTTCTACGGTATTTTTAACACCTCTTTCTGCTGCATTTTTTAAACGCTCAAGAAATTGTGCTGAAAGATTGCTGCTTAGCAGTAGCAGCAAAAGTGTTGTGCATGTTGTTTTGATGGTCATGATGTTATGTTTTTAAGTTTGTTGGCTATTGCTCAAAGGTAGTAACGTCCAGATAAACGACGTACGTGAAAATCACCCTTTTTTAGACATGGAGGATATTTGGGTTTCGGAAAAAATGACATGTTTAAAAACAAACGGTATTCGAAAATTCGGAAAATTTGTCTTTAAAATTAATTAAATCAATAATTGAACACAAATTGTAGGTAATAATTCGTAATTTTAAAACAATAAATCACACATTGTTATATGAACTTAAATCAATTTACCGTAAAATCACAGGAAGCCATCCAAGCTGCACAACAAGTGGCAATGGAATTTGGCAATCAGCAGATTGAACCTCAACATTTACTGGAAGGTCTCTTTCAGGTGGATGAAAACATATCGCCTTTTTTATTGAAAAAATCCGAAGCAGATGCGGATTTAGTGCGCGAAAGAAACCGAGAAAATATCGAAAAACTTCCGAAAGTGGAAGGCGGAAATATTTATTTATCGCAATCCGCAAATAAGGTTTTGCTGGACGCTCCCAATATTGCTAAGAAAATGGGTGATGAGTTCGTCACTATCGAGCATCTTTGGTTAGCATTAATAGAAGTTTCTTCACCGGTTTCGCAAATGCTGAAAGACATGGGTGTTACGAAATCGCTTTTGGAAGGCGGCATTAAAGAACTTCGTAAAGGTTCGAAAGCGACTTCTGCAAGCTCTGAAGAAACGTATCAAAGTTTAAATAAATACGCCAAAAACTTCAACGAACTGGCTGCTGAAGGAAAACTCGACCCAGTAATTGGTCGTGATGAAGAAATCCGTAGAGTGTTGCAAATTCTTTCCAGAAGAACCAAAAACAACCCAATCTTGATTGGTGAACCTGGCGTTGGTAAAACAGCAATTGCGGAAGGTATCGCTCATCGAATTATTTCTGGCGACGTTCCTGAAAACTTGATGGACAAAACGCTTTATTCTTTGGATATGGGCGCTTTGATTGCTGGTGCAAAATATAAAGGTGAATTCGAAGAACGTTTGAAATCGGTGGTGAATGAAGTCACCAAATCTGACGGACAAATTATCCTTTTCATCGACGAAATCCACACTTTGGTGGGAGCCGGCGGTGGAGAAGGTGCAATGGATGCTGCAAATATCTTGAAACCTGCTTTGGCAAGAGGTGAACTTCGTGCGGTTGGTGCAACCACTTTGAATGAATATCAAAAATATTTTGAAAAAGATAAAGCGCTGGAAAGACGTTTCCAAAAGGTGATGGTGGAAGAACCGGATACCGAATCGGCAATCTCCATTCTTCGTGGAATTAAAGACAAATACGAAGCCCACCACAAAGTTCGAATCAAAGATGAAGCAATTATTGCGGCGGTAGAAATGTCTCAGCGTTATATTTCGGATCGATTTTTACCGGATAAAGCGATTGATTTGATTGATGAAGCTTCTGCTAAATTGAGAATGGAAATCAATTCTAAACCGGAAGAACTGGATGTTTTGGATAGAAAAATCATGCAGATGGAAATCGAATTGGCTGCCATTTCCAGAGAAGGCAACCAAACCAAAATCGATCACGTAAAAGAAGATCTTTCCAAAATTACCGAGCAGCGCAACGAGATTAATGCAAAATGGTTGAAGGAAAAACAAAAATCCGAAGATTTAACCAACATTAAAAAAGAAATTGAAGCCCTAAAATTAGAAGCAGAACGTGCTTCCAGAGCTGGCGATTATGCTAAAGTGGCTGAAATACAATACGGAAAACTTCGTGAAAAAGAAGATCAACTTCAAAAGGTGGAATTAGAAATGCAAAACCATCAAAATGAACTGATTAAAGAAGAAGTAACTTCTGAAAACATCGCAGAAGTGATTGGAAAATGGACAGGAATTCCGGTAACCAAATTGATTCAATCCGAAAGAGAAAAATTGTTGCATTTGGAAGACGAATTGCACAAACGTGTCGTAGGTCAGGAAGAAGCGATAGAAGCCGTTGCAGACGCTATCCGAAGAAACAGAGCCGGTTTGAGCGATGATAAAAAACCAATTGGATCATTCTTGTTTTTAGGAACAACAGGTGTTGGTAAAACCGAATTGGCAAAAGCTTTGGCGGAACTGCTTTTTGATGACGAAAACAACATGACGAGAATTGATATGAGCGAATATCAGGAGCGTCACAGCGTTTCTCGATTGGTTGGAGCGCCTCCAGGATACGTTGGTTATGATGAAGGCGGACAATTGACCGAAGCGGTACGAAGAAGACCGTATTCTGTGGTGCTTTTAGACGAAATTGAAAAAGCGCATCCGGATGTTTTCAACACGTTGTTGCAGGTTTTGGATGATGGCCGATTGACCGACAATAAAGGTAGAGTGGTGAATTTCAAAAATTCGATCATCATTATGACTTCCAATTTGGGATCTCATTTGATTCAGGAGAATTTTGAAAAACTGAATGATGATAACCAAGCTGAAATTGTTGAAAAAACCAGAGAAGAAGTTTTTGATTTGTTAAAACAAAGCCTTCGACCAGAATTCTTGAACAGAATTGATGAAATCGTTTTGTTCCAACCGTTAACCAAAAAAAATATTGGCAAAATCGTACAATATCAATTGCGTGGCTTGAACCAACTATTGGCTCAGAGAAATATCATTATGACGGCTACCCAAGATGCGTTGGATTACTTGATGAACAAAGGTTACGATCCAGTTTTCGGAGCAAGACCGTTGAAAAGGGTGATTCAGCAGGATGTTTTAAATAAACTATCTAAAGAAATACTTGCCGGAAATATCAACGAAGGCGACAGAATTACGATGGATTATTTTGAGGAAACAGGGTTGGTTTTCAGACCTGTTGAATCTTAACAAAATTTAACGTTTTGGGTTGTAATTTAATTAATTTTATTGCGTTAAATTTGAAATAATAAATTTTTTTCATCATTTGTGTTTTTAGCCGTGACTTTGTAAGTAACAAGGTCACGGTTTTTTTATGGAGGTAATTTGAAAATTAAACTACATCCGATCCTGCTCGTCTGTCTTCTTGATATTCTTCGTACTTTTTAGTTTCTGGTTTCCGAAGTTGTATTTAAGGGTGATTGTAAAACTTTGTGTATCGCGATAATCCAGAAAGTAATTGTCCTGATTCGCATACCGGGTACTTATCTTTTCACCAGAAGTACGGAAAATATCGTTAAAGTAAAGCGATGCTTCCCATTTTTTATCGCTGAATTTTTTATTCATGATCAGGAAAGTGTTGGAAGAGCCACCAATTTTCAAATTGCCCTGTACCGCACCGGTGTGAAAAAAATGTCCTATCTGTATATTCCAGTCCGATTTTTTATCGAGGGTGAAAGTAGTGGAGATGTTAGAATTCAGCTGCACAACTTTATTTTGATACAATTGGCCATCCATTCCAAAGAAATAATTTTCGTTGCGTTCTAATTGTTCAGAAACGCTTAAAGTCCACCAAGGTTTTAGGGTAAAATTTTTGTAGAGATCCAAACCGAACGCTTCCCCTTTTTGAATATTGGTGAAATGGTAAATCAACTGATTGGTGGCGGCATCTTGAAACGAAATTTCCATGGAAGGATCCACTTCTTTCCGATAGTAGAAATCCAAATTCCATTCCTTATAAGTATAAGTGAGGTTCAGGTTGTGCACAATTGTAGGTTTCAGTTTTGGGTCTCCTTGGAAGTATGAAAATAAGTTGTAGTAAGACTTTGCAGGGTTCAGCCAAGAATAATCCGGTCGGCTGATGCGCTTGCCGTAAGAGAAACCGAACTGTTGCTTGTTCTCGGTAGTGTATTGTACATAAACGGTGGGGAAGAGCTTCCAGTAATCATTTTTATTCACTTCGTGAGGTTCGGAAACAATGCCTTCCATTGTGGTGTTCTCTGCCCGCAATCCTGCTTTAAAACTCCATTTTTTCAGGTCGAGCGCTACCGACGAATAAGCCGCAAAATTCTGTTCCTTATAGTCGAAGATGTTACTTTTGTCGGGTCTGTATTCTAAATTTCCTGATTCATTATCCGAAAAGTCCAACGTGCTCGTTGTGTTTACCAAGCTGTACTTTACACCAGATTCCCATTGCCAAGCATCTTTTTTCCATTCCAGGTCCAGTTGTGATGAGACCAACCGAATATCTTGCGCATCCTGAATCGCAAAATGGCGCAACGACGGATTTTGATGGATGAAGTTGAGGTGGGTCTGGATGTCTTGTGATTTCCTAAAATTGTTAGTGGCATAATAATTAATCCACGTTAAGGTCGTGTTTGCATTGAATTTACGATCTGCCTGAAAGCTTAGTGCATTGTTAATGGTGCGCCAATTGTGGTCGTTCACAGTTCGGTACGTCGATTCTACCACGTTGCTGGAATTGGTGATCTCGGTTGGGACATCATAAACACCCGATGTTTTCGGACTAAAATAGCCACGGTAATTCAAGCTCAGCGTGGTGAGCGAATCGAGATCATAATCGATGTTGAGGTTGATCGAGTTTTGGTTCATGTTGCGGTCTTTTCTGGTCATCACGCTCGTCCAAGTCGTTCCGCTCTCCGGATAATGCACCACATCGGTTCCTTCGCGCAGATAATTGCCGCCACCGCGCGTGTAACTCAATAATGCAGAAAATTGATTCTTTTTAAACTGATGCGAAGTCGATACGTTTCCCTTTGCATACTTGGATTGAACGTATTTCGTACTCGCCATTCCTTTGTATCCTTCGAGTTTATTTTTCTTCATCACAATGTTTAAAACCGCACTCCCCGACGCTTCGTATTTTGCTGGGGGATTGGTGATTACTTCCACCAACTGGATGTCGTCGCCCTGCGTATTTTCCAGAAGATTTTGTAATTCATCCGAAGAAAGAAGTACCTTTTTATCATTGATGGTAACAAGTATTCCTGAAGCGCCTTTAATCTTAATCGTATTGTTGGTGACGGTAATGCCAGGTGTTTTTTTCAAGATTTCCCAAGCGTTGAGGGAGGAGATATTCGAGTTTTCTACATTAAATTCAAGGCGGTCAATTTTTCTTTTGACGATAGGTTTAGGTTTGGTGAGAAACACTTCTTGGATTTCTTTCGCCTGTTTTTTTAAGGTAAAATGAAGGGTGTCCGAAATTTCGCTGAGCTTGATCTTTTTAGAAAATTCGTCATATTCCAGATCCTTAATTTTAAATTCAATATAGTTTTCTGAGTTGAATTCAAAAACGGATTTTCCATTTTCGTCGGTGGATTGAGATTTGATGAGCTTTTGGTTTTCCGAAAAAACCTCAATGTTTGCATTGCCTACGGATTTATTTTGATCATCGGTAAGGTGGATTTCCACTTTTTTCTGCCCAAAAAACAGAATTGGAAAAATTACAAGGATTAAAAACAGATATTTCATAACGTATTATTTAAAGCACAAAAATCTGCCTAATTCCGAACAAAATCGGTTAATGAAAGGTTAATGAAGGGTTAATGCCATGGGCATTTGTGTCAAAATTTTATCTTTGTTTCATGGTTTCACAGAACAGAATCATCATTGTTGTTTTTACCGTACTGTTCCTGATTTTAATTGGGATACAGGGTTTTTTCATGTATAAAACCTATCTGGTGAAAGAGAAAGAAATTTATCGATATGTTCTCGATAGAAGCACTGGTTTTATTGATCATCTGGAAGAAAGGGATCGGCATCAGGACGATCAAATGATGAAGGAAGTGGTCGACTATGCTCACAAGGACATACGTGAAAAACAGTTTCTTAACTATTTTGAATTTAAAAAACGGAACTATCAAAAGGAACTGAGCAATTATATTGACCAACAATTTAAAGACGAGGGCTATCGGGTAGCAGTTGAGCTGAAATATAATTCGATCATTCAGCTTCCCGACAGTACCCAGCTTTTAAAAAAACCTATCGTTCTCTACGAAACTCTCGATAAAGTAAAGAAGCCCGGCACGCAAACGACCGGAAGCTGGAATTCTTCATCAACATCCGTGGACGATGAAACCAAGAAATTGAAGAGGAACGATCATTTCAAAATATTTTCTGAGACCAATTATCAGGTTTTGAACATAAAAAAGATTGTTTTCAGAGAGCTTGCTTCGCTCATAATATTATGCATTCTGATTCTTGGTGCGGTGGTTTGGCTGTTCGTTTTAACGGTTAAAAATCTCATTAAGCAACAAAAACAGGTGGAAATTTTGCATACCGCGGTTGATAATATTTCGCACGAATTTCGTACCCCGATCGCTACTTTAAAGGTGGCGTCAAAATCTTTAAAAAAGAACTGGAACAAAGAAAACTTACCGTTGATTGATCGGCAAATATCGAGGTTGGAGCATTTGATGCTGCGGTTGGAAAACCCTTCGGATAAAGAGTTGATTCCTATCGAAAAAGAAGAATGGGATGACTGTATTCAAGATTTGCAGTTTTTGCATCCAAACGTTGAAATTATTATTGAAAATGAAATATCAGGGCCGCTCTTTCTTCACAAAACCGATATGGAAACCATCCTGAAAAACCTTTGTGAAAACAGCGTAAAATACGGAGCAACAAAGATTATTGTAGAAGTCAAAAATGCTGGTAATCGCCTTTTCATCAGGGTTTGCGACAATGGATTGGGTATTGATAAAAAAGAGCACAAGGCGGTTTTTGAGAAATTTTACCGCGTTCAGTCCAATAATATCCACAACACGAAAGGATTAGGGTTGGGCTTGTTTTTGGTGAAAAATTTGGTGCAAAAATACAATGGAGAAATCCTGTTGGAAAGTGAGTTGAACAAAGGAACTGTCTTTAAAATTGAACTTCCGTATGAAACCTAAAATTCTTTTGGCAGAAGACGATTCCGATTTTGGGACGATTCTTAAACAGTACTTGGAACTCAGCGATTTTGAAGTGTTTTGGTTTCAGAATCCGGCAGAAATTATTCCGCTCATTGAAGGGGAATTCCACTTTCACCTTGGGATTTTGGATGTGATGATGCCTCATCTTGACGGTTTCAGTTTGTCTAAATTAATAATGAAAAAACACCCTGATTTTCCTTTGCTTTTTCTGACGGCAAAAAATCAGAAAATCGATAAACTTACCGGCCTGAAAATTGGTGCCGACGATTACCTTACAAAACCCTGTGATCCCGAAGAGTTGGTGCTTCGCATCCAAAACATCCTCCGCCGAGTGCATCCGAAAGACCCTGTTGAAAGTGTAGTGAAAATCGGTGATTATGTTTTGAATTGTGAAAACCTTACGCTTCAACATCCTAAAGAAAAAATTCGCTTAACGGCAAAGGAATTGGACCTTATTATCTACTTTTTAAAGCACAATCACCAAACCGTAAAACGCGATGATATCCTGAATGCGCTGTGGAAGGATACCGATTATTTTTCAGGAAGAAGTCTGGATGTTTTCATCAGTCGGCTGCGGAAATATTTTATTCATGACGAGAGGGTTTCAATATCATCCATTCGCGGTATTGGTTTTGAACTTGAATTTCCAATATCCTAAAACGCCCATTTTCTTTAGTTTTTTTTAGCGCTATGTTTCTCCTTTTTTGTTGGTTTTCAGATGGATGATTGAGGAGATTAAAAAAAAATGAAAAATTCTATCAAATAATTTTGAAAATTCAAAAATAAAGTGAATCTTTGTCATGTTCAATGGCTTTCGATAGCCAAGAATAAATTTTTTTTCATCATTTGTGTTTTTAGAATCTACCGAAGTCATTCGGTAGATTTTTTTTAAAGGCAGTTTTCGGTTTTGTTTTGCTATTTTTGCAGCGCAAAAAAAATCAACATTCAACGTAACTTTTTATGATTTCAGTTCAGGGCTTAGGCCTTCACCATTCTGGTAACTACCTTTTTCAGAATGTAAATTTCACTATAAAAAAAGCCGATAAAGTGGGGCTAGTCGGAAAAAATGGAGCAGGAAAATCTACTTTGCTCAAGTTGCTTTCTGGTGAAATCGGTTTTTTCGAAGGTAATATAGTTCCGGAAGGAAATATCACTATAGGTTTCCTGAAGCAAGATCTTGATTTTGTGAAAGGGCGAACGGTTTGGGACGAAACCATGCAGGCCTTTGAACAAATCAATGCCATGAAAACCGAACTGGAAGATGTTAATCATCAGTTGGCCACAAGAACAGATTACGAAAGCGATGCCTACGAAAATCTGATCCATCGTATGACAGAACTCAATGATCTTTTGATGCATCATGATGCTTATAATTTGGAAGGCGATGTGGAGAAAGTGCTTCTAGGTTTAGGGTTTAAAGCCGATGATTTTCATAAAATTACCGACGAGTTTTCCGGTGGTTGGCGAATGAGGATCGAATTGGCCAAACTGCTGCTTCAGAAAAATGATTTGATGTTGCTGGATGAGCCCACCAATCACCTCGACATGGAATCCATCATCTGGCTTGAAAGTTTTTTGAAAGATTATCCGGGATCTATTGTGCTGGTGAGCCACGACAAGCAATTCATGACGTCGGTTTGTAACCGCACTTTCGATATTAGCAATAAAAAGGTGGACGATTATAAAGCCAACTACTCCAAATATTTGGAAATGAGCAAGGAAAGGAAAGAGAAACTTGCGCAGGCCAAGAAAAATCAAGATGCGGAGATTAAACAGATGGAAGATAATATCAATCGTTTTCGCGCTTCTGCCACCAAAGCTTCATTTGCCCAGTCGCTGATTAAAAAACTCGACAAAATCGAGCGAATCGAAATTGATAATGACGATGTTTCCAAATTCAACATCCGTTTTGTACAATCGATTGTTCCCGGTAAAGTCATATTCGAAGCAAAACATTTGGGAAAGGCGTATGGTAAAAAGCAGGTTTTCGACAATGTAGATTTCTTTATCGAGCGGGGCGCCAGAATCGCTTTATTGGGTCAAAACGGACAAGGCAAAACCACATTAGCAAAAATTTTGGCCGGCGAAATTAAAGATTATACCGGTGAATGGAATTTAGGTCATAATGTAAATATTGGTTATTTTGCGCAGAATCAGGAGGAAGTTCTTTCTCCTAATAAAACTGTTTTGGAGGAAGCTGAAGATGCCGCAACGGAAGAAACGCGACCCAGAGTGCGCGACCTTTTGGGAAGTTTCCTTTTTCAGGGCGATGATGTGCAGAAAAAAACCAAAGTGCTATCTGGAGGGGAGCGTAACCGTTTGGCATTGTGTAAGTTGCTTCTTCGCCCGTTCAATACGCTTATCATGGACGAACCGACGAACCACCTCGACATCCAGTCCAAAGAAATCATTAAACTCGCTTTACAAAAGTTTGAAGGAACGCTGATTGTTATTTCTCACGACCGTGAATTTTTACAAGGATTATGCGATAAAATATTTGAATTCCGGGACGGAAGAATGAAGGAATTCCTTGGTAATATTGATGAGTATCTGGAGTTTAGGCAAAAAGAAAGCATCCGCGAAGTATCGGCCGAAAAATCAAAATTGGCGGAAATGCGTAATGAGCCGTTGCCAGAAAAAACGACAGAACCCATTGCCGAAGTAAAACCTTCTTTTGTCTCCAAAGACCAGAAAAATGTTCAAAACAAAATTAAAAAGGTGGAGGAAAAGATTTCTGTTTTAGAAACCGAGATCGAAACGTTTGAAAAGAGTTTTGCCAACGAAAATCCTTCCGCTGAAACGTTGGAGAAATACAATGCTAAGAAGGAAACATTAGAATTGGCGTTGGAGGAATGGGAATATTTAGGAACATTGCTGGATAGCTAAACTTTCTAAGTGAAAAAGATAAAGCCGAAATCTTAACCAAAAGATTTCGGTTTTTTTTGTGGCTGCTTCCATCTTCATCCTAAATTCCTTACCTTTACTTTCTAAAATTTTTAAGATGAATCACCGTCCTGTCGATGGTTTTTCGAAACTGTCGAAACAGCGAAAAATTGATTGGCTCATTAGCGAATACCTGTACGAGGACCGCAGCTATGAACAGATTCTGCAGCAATATTGGAACAATGATCCTGATTTGCAAAAGCTGCATGAAGAGTTTTCCGAGAACACTATTTCTAATTTTTATATGCCGTACGGAATTGCTCCCAATTTCCTGATTGACGGTAGGTTACTTGCATTGCCCATGGCCGTGGAAGAAAGTTCTGTGGTGGCAGCTGCCTCCAAATCTGCAAAATTTTGGTTGCATAAAGGCGGTTTTAAGACCACAATTATCAATACCAAAAAACTGGGGCACACCCATTTCATCATGGAAGTGGAGCCGCATAAATTGCAACACTTTTTTAATTTCAAACTGAAACAGAAGCTTTTTGATGCCACACAGGAAATTACAGCCAATATGCGCAAACGTGGTGGTGGAATCCTGAACATTCGGCTCATTGATAAAACCGCCGAAATGCCCCATTATTTTCAGTTGAAAGCCAGTTTTGATACCGTGGATTCGATGGGCGCCAACTTCATCAACTCTGTTTTGGAACAATTTGGCAAAACGCTGAAGGAGGAGGTGAACAATGATGAAGATTTTACGACGCAGGAGAAAGATTCGCTACAGATTGTGATGAATATCCTTTCCAATTATACGCCGGATTGTATCGTGCGTGCAGAAGTTTCGTGTAAAATTGAAGAGTTGAATGACGATAGCGGAATTTCTAACGAAGAGTTTGCCACCAAATTTAAACGTGCAGTATCGATTGCGGAGATTGAGCCATTTCGCGCAACCACCCATAATAAAGGAATCATGAATGGTGTGGACGCAGTAGTGATTGCTACTGGAAATGATTTTCGGGCCACTGAAGCGTGCGCACATGCTTACGCGGCGAAAGATGGACAGTACAAAAGTTTAACGCATTGCACCATCGATAATGGCTTGTTCAGATTCTGGATCGACTTGCCTATCTCGGTAGGTGTTGTTGGGGGATTGACCAATCTTCATCCGCTGGTGAAGTTTTCGTTGGCATTGTTGGGAAAACCTTCCGCTAAAGAGCTGATGAGTATTCTGGCAGTTTCTGGTTTGGCGCAAAATTTTGCTGCATTGCGTTCGTTGGTTACCACGGGGATCCAAAAAGGGCACATGAAAATGCACCTTTTCAACATCCTGAATCAAATGGGTGCAACGGAAGAGGAAAAACAGCATTTCGTAACCTATTTTAAAGATAAAACAGTAACTCACCATGAGGTGATTGCAGAGTTGAACCGATTAAGAAACTGATGATGTTACATTCTCTTCTTTATATATTGCCAGTCGTTTTTATTGCACTAGGATTTGTAATAAAATGGAGCAAAGACCCGCGTTGGAATTCTTCCAGAAAAATGGCAAATCTGCTGATCATTTTGGGCATTCTAACCCTTATCGGTAGAATTTTTATTGATTATAATAAGTAAATTATGAAAACATTCACCTTAGTTGTTGGTGCTTTTTACGGATTGCTATCCGTTGTATTGGGGGCATTTGGCGCACATGCTTTCAAGAAGATTTTATCAGTTGAACGCTTAACAAGTTTTGAAACCGGCGTACGCTACCAAATGTATGCTGCGTTTTTTCTCTTGATTGTCGGCTACATTTTAAAGTTTGAAACCAAATCCGAAAATTGGATTTCTTGGCTTATGATTGTTGGGACGGTATTTTTCTCATTCAGTATTTATTTCTTGAGTTTTCAGGATGTTTGGGGTGTAAACCTTAAATTCTTGGGCCCCATTACGCCACTTGGTGGTTTGCTGATGATCTTGAGCTGGGCAATGCTGATTTTTTACTTCCTGAAAACCAAAATGTAAATGTTTTTCTTCATTTTCGGACTTAATAAAAAGCCGGTTGGGAAGGTAACCCGCAAAATCAAAAGGAATGGAATTGAGGTAAATGCTATTGTTACTGTTTATAAGCGATATTTCGAGCTGTTTTTTATTCCATTGATTCCGCTTGGGAAATCGTATTCGGTGTACATCCCGCACTCTGATGAGTTTTTTGAGCAGGGAAGTTTCAGTACAATGCCAGCAGATTTGCTGGAGATGTGCAAGGAGGTGGGTCGCGTTTTTTGATGATTTGTTTTGCTCCTCATTCAATCCCTCGGTTGAAGTGAACTTCCATAATCACCCTTACTTTACGGGTGAGCGATGATAGCGGAAAGCCCCGAGCCATTGGGTTGCAGGTGCTGCAGTGAGGGCTTGTAGCGGACGTAGCGACCCGACGTGGCGGCCATTGTGTTGGCGAGGGGCACCCCCAAAAAACTTAGGTAATTATAAATTTAGTTGTGCTTTTTTCGTAAATTTGTCAATCTTTAAAAAAAAATCTAACAAAAATATTATGAATCTTCACGAGTATCAGTCCAAAGAGATCTTAGCCAAGTACGGTGTTAACATTCAGCGCGGTTTCGTTGCCAACAATGTGGACGAAGCGGTGAGTGCCGCTAATCAACTAAAGGAATTGACCGGAAATGAAGGTTGGGTGGTAAAAGCCCAGGTTCATGCAGGTGGTCGCGGTAAAGGTGGTGGTGTTAAGTTTTCGCCCAATTTGGATAAGCTGAAAGAGAATGCCCAAAACATTATCGGGATGCAACTGGTGACGCCGCAAACATCGGCAGAAGGGAAAAAAGTGAATTCGGTACTGGTGGCTGAAGATGTTTATTATCCGGGGGAAACCGATACCAAAGAATTCTATGTTTCCATTCTTTTGGACAGAGCGAAAGGTAAAAATATGATCGTTTATTCCACCGAAGGAGGTATGGATATTGAGCATGTTGCGGAGGTAACACCTCATTTAATTCATAATGAAGTGATTGATCCTGCGGTAGGTTTGCAAGGTTTTCAGGCAAGAAAAATTGCCTTTAATCTAGGATTGAGCGGAGATGCTTTCAAAGATTTCACCAAGTTTATTACCAATCTTTATAATGCTTATGTAGGTATTGACGCATCGCTTTTCGAAATCAATCCGGTACTGAAAACATCTGATAACAAGATTGTTGCTGTAGATGCTAAAGTAACATTGGACGATAATGCTCTTTTCCGTCATAAAGATCTTGCCGCGTTAAGAGATACAAGGGAAGAAGACCCAACTGATGTGGAAGCAGGCGAAGCTGGTCTTAATTTCGTGAAACTAGATGGTGATGTTGCCTGTATGGTTAATGGCGCCGGTTTAGCAATGGCCACGATGGATATTATTAAGCTTTCAGGTGGTAATCCTGCAAACTTCCTTGATGTAGGTGGAACTGCTGATGCCGAAAGAGTGCAAAAAGCTTTTGGAATTATTCTAAAAGATCCTAACGTAAAAGCCATCCTGATTAATATTTTCGGTGGAATTGTACGTTGCGATAGAGTTGCACAAGGTGTAGTAGATGCATACAAAGCAATGGGATCATTGCCTGTGCCACTTATCGTGCGTTTACAGGGAACCAATGCAGTGGAAGCAAAACAGTTGATCGATAATTCTGGCTTGCCGGTACATTCTGCCATTACTTTGCAGGAAGCTGCGAATAAGGTAAAGGAAGTTTTAGGTCATTAATCTAAAACGAACTCAAATACAAGAATCGCTCAGCAAACTTCGCTGAGCGATTTTTTATTGATTTTTCAAATTATTTGTAAATTACATAAGGTTTTATACACTATTGACAATTTATTCGTGTCTGTTGCGGGTATTATGTAAAAAGTTTATATTTACCGTTCGAATTAGCTTGCTGTGAAATTTATTTATCTTCTTTCTGCCCTTTTGTTGATGTGCTGTGGTATTGCAGCAAACACAGCTGCTGATGTTAAGTCCAATCCTGTAAAAGTTGACTTTAAAGAACTTAGCCATGTTTCGTATGCGCTTACTTCCATGGATTTTTTGTTGATTGATAATCAGGAAAAAATGGATAAGGTTTTCGAAATAATTCATGGGAAAAGTACAGGCAATAGGTTGCCACCTATTCCCACATTGATGGAAGGCGACCTTTATTTGGTGGTAAAGCCCAAGGTGAAAAATTCTAATGATGTAAGTATAGAAAGCATGTATCTTAAAGGTAAAACACTTTATATTGAAGTGAAACCCAAAGATAATCCTGAATTTGAAATGAGCAGCAGAACTGCTCCCAATATTTTCGTAAAACTACTGAGCAAAGTAAATTTTACCAGTGTAAAAACAATTGATATTAATTAAACATAATTAATTTATGAAAACAAAAATGATCTCCTTGTCAGTTTTGTTGCTGGGTTTTATGGGTTATGGCCAAAACTATTGGACCAAGATGACCTCCAAGCCAACACAAAATCTGAGTGCGCGCGAAGCTATTCCCACAAATTCCTCACTGTACCAAGTGAATTTGGAACAGCTTAAAAATGATCTGCTGAAGGTACCGCAAAGATTTTCTCCAGACCAAAGTCATGTGATGAAATTTCCGGCAACCGATGGTAAATTTCGCGATTATGTAGTGCAAGAGGCATCGGTAATGGAAGATGAACTGCAGGCAAAATTCCCGGAGATTCGCTCATATGTGGGTTGGCAAAAAGGAAATCCTGAGCATACCATCCGTTTCAGTGTGACACCTCAAACAGGAATTAGTGTGATGTATTTTGATGGTTGGGACGTGAGTTACCTGGATCAGTACACCGACGATCACCAGTCATTTATACTCTACAAAAGGAGTGATCTCCCGTTACAGCACCGCGCATTTGATTGCCTCGTTGAGGGGCCAAAGGTCGAAACCTCTGCATTGGCAGCGCCACTTGTATCAGATGGTAAATTCAGAAAATATCGGCTTGCGTTGGCGGCCACTGGTGAATACACGGCTTACCATGGCGGTACTGTAGCGAGCGCCATGTCAGCAATGGCCACCACCATGACGAGAGTGAACGGGGTTTACGAAAAAACAATTTCCGTAACGATGGTGATGATTAAGAACAACAATTTACTTATTTATTTGAATGGTTCTACAGATCCCTACACCAATAATAATGGTAGAACCATGTTGAGTGAAAATATTTCCAACATCAACAGTGTAATTGGTGCTGCCAATTATGATATAGGTCACGTGTTTTCAACGGGTGGCGGTGGTGTTGCCTACCTTGGTTCAATATGTACAAGCATTAAAGCGGGAGGTGTAACCGGCTCTTCAGCACCAAAGAATGATCCGTTCGACATCGACTATGTGGCTCACGAAATGGGTCATCAGTTTGGAGGTAACCATACCTTTAATGCAACCACTGGTTCCTGTGGTGGAGTAAACAGAAATATTGACACAGCATACGAGCCCGGAAGTGGAACCACGATTATGGGGTATGCCGGTATATGCGAGGAGAATAATGTTCAAAGTCATAGCGACCCTTATTTCCATTCTGCAAGTGTTAACGAAATGTACGCCGTAATAACGCGCTCAACAGACTGCTCTGTAAAAACATCCAACGGGAACCAAGTTCCTCTTGCGGATGCCGGACCCAACTATACCATCCCGAAAGGAACTGCATTTGTTTTAACTGGCGTAGGCTCGGATCCTGATAACGACCCCATCACTTACCTTTGGGAGCAAATGAACAACGAAAGCAGTACACAACCACCAGTTTCAACTTCCAAAGTTGGGCCTATTTACCGTTCTGTGATGCCGACGACTTCACCGTCAAGATATTTCCCTGCGATGAGTAATATTATTGCTAACAATCTTGTCACCACCTGGGAAGTGACGCCAAGCGTAGGCCGACCGTTGAATTTTTCTTTGCTTGTTAACGATAATAAAGCAACGGGTAATCAGGCAGCACGAGGTTTAATGGCTGTTACGGTCGCTAATACCGGTCCATTTGTTTTAACCTCTCATGCTACTAATATCCAGTATGATGCAGCGGTACCAACCACTGTGACATGGAATGTAGCCGGAACCGATTCAACGCCAGTAAACGCAGCTAACGTTTCTATCCTTATCTCTAAAGATGCCGGAGTGTCATGGAGCGTTTTGGCAGCAAGTGTACCAAACAATGGTACAGCATTGGTTAATTTACCTAATGAAAATATTCCTGCTGCACGACTGATGGTGAAAGCCGTGGATAATATCTTCTTTGCGGTAAACTCATCTTATTTCTCAGTGAAGAAAGCATTGATGGCAACTGTAGATGCCAAAGCGAAAGCATTGGTAATTTACCCGAATCCAGCCACCCATGAACTGAATGTTCAAGTAAAAAACAATGGTGAGGCGACAGGTTACAGCATCGTTGATACAACGGGAAGAGTAGTGCTGAAAGGAGCAGTAATCAATGAAAAAATCAATGTTTCAAAACTGACCAACGGAAACTACATCATCACTCTTCAACTGAAAGACGGATCGAAAGTAACAGATAAACTGATGATCAGCAAATAAATTTTTACACTATTATTTATAAAGGATGCTTTTTACAAGGCATCCTTTTTTTGGTTAAGAAGTCCGAGTATCCAGTGGATTGACCATCGAAATATTTTCCTTGTCCAGTCGCTGTTTGATGCGTAGCAATGCCTCGCTACGTGTAACCTGAATGTTGAGCCCCGAATGCATCCAAAACTGACCCTCTATGGTGAATATCCCCAGGTTCTGCTTCAGCAGAATAACTTGTGGTGTTTTGGATTGATCAGCAAGCTCAAAATTTTTCAATTCGTCCAGCATCACGGTCTTTGCTTTTTCCAGATCCTGCGTGTTAGGAATTTCGATGTCGATGAATAGTTTACGGTCACCCGAAGCCGAGAAGTTGATGAAAGGTGAATTAAAAATAAGCTGATTGGGAAGGTATACTTTCTTTCCGTCGTCAGCAATGATTTTAGTCGTCAAAAAACCAATTTCATCCACCGTTCCAGAGACGTTACTGATCTGCACCACATCGCCCACTTTAAAAGACTTGTCGATACCTACCAGTATCCCCGAAAACATGGAAGATACCAAATCCTTCAATGCCACACCGGCGATAATACCTGCTACACCCAAACTTCCGAGCAATTTGAGGAAAAAGCTGCTCAGTCCCATTACTTCCAGGGTGACAAAGGTTCCAAAGAGAAGAATCAGAAATTTGAAAACACCCACCAAAGAAGCTACGGTATCCAGTTTTCTGCTTTTTGGGAAAAGCCGATTAAAAATTTTAACCGACACTTTGCTCAAAAAAGTGCTGGCCATCAAAAAGAAACTAAAAATAAGAATCCCTATAATTAGTTTGGGGGTAAACTGAGCAAATTTCAGGTACCATCTCTGCAAAACTGCTGTTACAACGCTAATATAATCCATGGCACAAATTTAGAAAATTCTGTGCCAATATAGATCGCTGGATCTCAGGCCAATCGCATTAAAATAGGGTCAAATAACTATGTGAATTCATCGAAATAATATAGACTACGCCGAACCTAAAGGTTTCATCGACTCAAAGGAGATTATCTTCGATTTTGGTAATTAAGAAATAAAGTATTTGATTTTAGTGGATTATGCTTTTATTTCAAATGCACAACATTCTGTGTTAATAGTACTAACCCAACGAGCATTAAGCGGAATTTTTAATTGACGTAACTATATGTAACTAGTTGATATTGAGTTTTTTTTAGTAATGTGTAAAATTTCTGTACAAACTCCTCCGGTTCATAATTAAGAGTATTTAATTAGATGACATCATATCTTTATTATTAAGATTATGCAAAAAACCTTAATCACAGGATATTTGTTTTAAGAAAAAAGATATTATTACTTGTTAAATTTAGTATAACAGATAAAATTATCTAAAACATTTGGTTTATAAAGTAAAATAATTATACTTTTGCACCTTAATTTAGATAATATCAATGAAATTAGAAGTTTCTACAGAGAATCATTTGATATATGTAGAAGAAATTAGAAACGAAATGGAAGATTCCGCGAAAAAACGCGGAACGGGTATTGCAAAGCGTTCTTCCGCTTATTTGAGTAAAAAAATCTCAGAAGGCAATTCAATTATAGCAATTGACGAAAACGGCACCTGGGCGGGCTTTTGTTATATAGAAACCTGGACCAATGGCGAATATGTGGCCAATTCGGGCTTAATTGTTTCACCACAATTTAGGAATGCTGGTTTGGCGACTCATATTAAAGAAAGAATTTTTCAACTATCCAGGGATAAATATCCCAATGCCAAAATATTCGGATTAACAACCGGGATGGCTGTGATGAAAATCAACAGCAATCTTGGGTACAAACCAGTAATTTATTCGGAGCTGACCCAGGACGAACAATTCTGGAATGGCTGCAAAAACTGCATCAACTATGATATTCTGATGCTGAAAGAACGCAAAAACTGTCTTTGTACGGCGATGCTTTTTATCCCAGAAAATCTTAAAGAATCAAATAATAACAATTTTGAATCAATCAAAAATAACAATGCATAAAAAAGTTGTTTTGGCCTTTAGTGGTGGTTTGGATACGTCTTATTGTGCTAAATACCTGAGTGAAACTTTGGGCTACGAAGTTCACGCCGTTACGGTGAACACTGGTGGTTTTGACCAATCTGATGAGGTTTCTCTTCAGGAAAAAGCACAAAAATTAGGCGTTGCTTCTTATCGTTTTGTAGATGCATCAGAGAAATATTATAATGACTGTGTTAAGTATTTGATTTTTGGCAATGTGCTGAAAAATAATACTTATCCATTGTCTGTAAGTGCGGAGAGAACCATTCAGGCGCAGACGATTGCTGAGGTGGCTTTGGAAATTGGAGCTGATGCCATTGCGCACGGAAGTACCGGCGCAGGCAATGATCAGGTTCGTTTTGATTTGATTTTCCAGGTAATGTGTCCGAAAATCGAAATTATAACACCTATTCGTGACCTTAGTCTATCCAGGCAGCAGGAAATCGATTTTCTGAAAGATCATAACTACGATATGGATTTTGAAAAAGCCAAATATTCCATTAACAAAGGGCTTTGGGGAACTTCCGTTGGTGGAAAAGAAACTTTGACATCAGCGAATAATCTTCCCGAAGAGGCTTTTCCGTCTCAGGTAGAAAAAACAGAGCCGTCACAACTGGAAATCGGGTTCAAAAAAGGTGAATTATTCTCCGTCAATGGTGAAATGTTTTCGCATCCTGTTTTGGCAATCCAGAAAATCGAAGCCTTGGCTTCGCCTTATGGGATCGGGCGCGACATCCACGTTGGAGACACCATTGTAGGCATCAAAGGCCGTGTTGGTTTCGAGGCTGCTGCTGCGTCCATTATCATCAAGGCGCATCATTTGCTGGAGAAACATACCTTGTCAAAATACCAGCAAACCATCAAGTCACAACTGGCAGATTGGTACGGAAACTGGCTTCACGAAGCCCTTTTCCTAGATCCGGTGATGCGTAATATCGAATCTTTTTTGCAGGATTCCCAAAAAACCGTCAATGGCAAAGTCTTCATCACGCTCCATCCTTACCGTTTTGTTTTAAACGGAATTGAATCCAAAAATGACTTAATGGCTTCAAATTTTGGTAGCTATGGCGAAGAAAACTTGGCTTGGAGTGGCGATGATGTCAAAGGTTTTACCAAAATCCTTAGCAACTCGCTCAATATATACCATCAGGTTAATAGACAGGATTAGAATCATTTGGGCAGCTTAATCCGTCTTCCGCTCCCGCTTTTTTCTTTTTTTTCAAAAAAAAGAAAAAGAGCTCCGCTCAAGCCGGGCTGCATGCAATTCAATGATAAACCTGTTAAATCAGAAAAATCTTCGACTTAAAAGCAGTTTGAAAATAAAAAAATCTTTGCGCTCTTTGCGTTCAAAATATCAAAAATTAAAATGAAAAAATCAGTTGGAATCATCGGAGCCAATGGTTACACAGGAAGCGAACTTATTCGGTTGCTGGCTTTTCATCCGAATACAGAATTAAAGTTTTTGTTCAGCCGTTCCAATGGCGGAATTAAAATTTCGGATTTGTATCCAGACTTGGAAGCGGTTTGCGAGCTGACTCTAACCGATGCTGTTCAGCAGGTGGACATTCTGTTCCTTTGCCTTCCTCATAAAGAAAGTCAAAACTGGCTGAATGAAAATTCAATTTCCGACGACACTTTAATCATCGATTTAGGAAATGATTTCCGATTGGAAGGAAACTTCAAAAACAGAAATTTCATTTACGGTTTACCAGAGATTTATTTTAATGAAATTGTGGGCGCTAAAAGCATTGCCAATCCGGGATGTTTCGCAACATCCATCCAGCTGGCGCTGTTGCCTTTGGCAAAAGCTAATTTGCTGAAGGATGTTTATACTACGGGGATTACAGGTTCTACAGGAGCTGGGCAATCTTTGCAAAAAACCACACATTTTACGTGGCGTAACGATAATATTTCGGCTTACAAAACGCTGAATCACCAGCACGTAGATGAGATTTTACAGCAGGTTAATTCTTTAAATCAAGATGAAGTAGAACTCAATTTTGTGCCTTGGCGCGGCGATTTTGCCCGTGGGATTTTCACAAGTTCTATTATAAATTGTGACTGGGAATTAGAAAAAATTTACACATTGTATCAAGATTTTTATAAAGAGTCCCCTTTTGTAAAAATTTCAGAAAAACCGATTGATATGAAGCAGGTGGTCAATACCAATTTCTGTGCGATCCAAATCGAAAAAAAAGCTAATAAAATTGCCATTCATTCCACGATTGACAACCTGCTGAAAGGTGCATCGGGCCAAGCGGTTCAGAATATGAACATCGCCAACGGCTGGGAACAAAATTTAGGTTTGAATTTAAAACCTTTAGCATTCTAACCTTTGCGACTTAAAAGCAGTTTGAAAATTAAAAAAATCTTTGCGCTCTTTGCGTTAAAAATAAAAATGTAAAGTGAATTTATTCAACGTATATCCACTCTTCAATATCAATCCGGTAAAAGCCCAGGGTTCTTTTCTTTGGGACGAAAAAGGACAGCAATATCTTGATTTTTATGGCGGTCACGCTGTGATTTCCATTGGTCACAATCATCCGCTTTATGTAGAAAAATTGAAAAATCAATTGGAGAAAATTAGTTTTTATTCCAATTCTGTAGAGAACAAAATTCAGGAAGAACTGGCGGATAAACTAGGGAAATTAGCAGGTTATGAAGATTACTCTTTGTTCCTGTGCAATTCTGGGGCGGAAGCCAATGAAAATGCTTTGAAACTGGCATCGTTTCATAACGGGAAAAAGAAAGTGGTGTATTTCTCCGAGTCTTTTCACGGCAGGACTTCTGCGGCAGTTGCGGTAACTGATAATCCAAAAATCGTAGCGCCGGTCAATAAATCCGATAATTTCATCAAGTGTGAATTCAATAATTCAGAAGAACTGAAAAAGATTTTTGCAGAAAACCAGAACGAAATTTCTGCAGTGATTGTAGAAGGAATCCAGGGCGTTGGTGGCATCAATTTGTTGACTGAAGATTTCATTTTGACGGTTGAAAAGTTATGTCAGGAAAATGATTCGGTTCTGATTCTGGACGAAGTTCAGTCGGGTTACGGGCGTTCCGGGAAGTTCTTTGCGCATCAGGAATTCGGCATCAAACCGGACTTGATTACGGTGGCAAAAGGAATGGGAAATGGTTTCCCGATGGGCGGTGTTTTGATCAGTCCAAAATTCAAGGCCAATTACGGATTGCTGGGAACCACATTTGGCGGTAATCATTTGGCCTGCGTTGCCGGATTGGCAGTTTTGGAGGTGATTGAGAACGAAAAATTAATCGAAAATGCTGAAAAAATCGGCAAATACATCGAAGAAAAAATTAAAAATTTCCCTCATATCAAAAACATCAAAAGGCGCGGCCTGATGATGGGGATTGAGCTGGATCAGCCTTGTGCGGATGTCCGGAAAGAATTGCTGTTTGAGCATTTTATTTTTACCGGAAATGCCAATGACAAAAGTGTTCTGAGGATTTTACCTGCGCTCAACATCACCGAAAAAGAATCCGATTTGTTCATCAACGCGTTGGAAAAAACTTTGAAAGCGATTGATGCAGAAATAATAGAATTAAAATAGCGCAAAGGCACAAAAAGTCAATAATTATAATGTTGTAAAGTCGCAAAAACGGTATGTTAAAAATTGACGACTTATAAAAGTTGAATTACACAAAATAATTAGCGCCTTTGCAATAAAATTAAATAATAATGAAAAATTTCACTTCGGTTTACGATATAGATAATTTGCAGGACACCATTGCAAAAGCTTTAGAAATAAAAGAAAAACCACTGGAAAATCCAACCAAAGGCAAAGGAAAAACGATTGGTCTGGTTTTCCTGAATTCCAGTCTTAGGACAAGGTTAAGTTCCCAAATTGCAGCTCAGAATCTCGGACTGAATGTCTTGATTCTCAATGCGGCGCAAGAAGCATGGAATCTGGAATTTGCTGATGGAACTGTGATGGATGGCAATACGGTGGAACATGTCAAAGATGCGATAGAAGTATTGAATCAATACTGTGACATCATTGCCGTGCGATGTTTTGCAGGGATGAAAAGTAAGGAAGATGATGTGAAAGAAAGTATCCTCAGCCAGTTCCTTAAATATGCAAAGGTTCCGGTTGTTTCGTTAGAATCAGCGACAAGACATCCTTTGCAAAGTTTGGCGGACTGCATTACGATTACAGAAAACTGGAAAGAAAAACGTAAACCAAAAGTTGTTTTGACCTGGGCGCCGCATATCAAACCGATTGCCCACGCCGTAGCCAATTCTTTTACCGAGTGGATGCAGCAGATGGATGTTGATTTTGTGATTACCAATCCGGAAGGCTATGACCTGGACAAAAAATTTACAAAAGATACGCCTGTCATCCATAATCAGGACGAAGCTTTGAAAGATGCAGATTTTGTCTATGTCAAAAACTGGTCGTCTTTCGATGATTATGCGGCAATGCCAAAAGTGGAGGGTGAGTGGATGCTGACCAATGAAAAGTTGGAAAATACCCATCAGGCCAAGGTGATGCACTGTTTGCCCGTTCGTAGAAATCTGGAATTGAGTGACGAGGTGATGGATGGCGATCATTCCATAATTTATCAGCAGGCCAAAAACAGGATTTTTTCTGCCCAAACAGTTTTCTCTGACATATTAGATAATTTGAATAAAGATTAAACACAAAGTCACAAAAAATCAAAGATTTTAAAACTTAGTGCCTTAACACAAGATATTGTACGATAAGGAATGCTTGTGCCATTGTGTAAATTATTTAAGAATTGGAAACTAAAATGCAAAAATTATATATCATAAAAATTGGTGGGAATCTAATTGATGACGAAAAGTCATTGAACGATTTTCTTATTCAGTTTGCCGGGATCGATGCACCAAAAATACTCGTGCATGGTGGTGGGAAATTAGCCAATACGCTTGCCGAAAAACTGGATGTACCTCAGCAGATGATTGATGGCCGCAGGATTACAGATAAAGCGACGCTGGATATTGTGACAATGGTCTATGCCGGGAATATCAATAAAAATATCGTGGCCAGACTGCAGCATCTCGGTTGTAATGCCATTGGGTTTTCCGGTGCGGATGGCAATGTTATCCAGGCAAGCAAACGCCAGCATCCAAGCATTGATTTTGGTTTTGTTGGCGATATCGATAAAAATAGTATCAATCAGGAATTGATTGTTAATATGATAAATCTGGGTTTGGTTCCGGTGTTTTCTGCGATCACTCACGATAAAATGGGAAATCTGTTCAACACCAATGCAGATACAATTGCCGGAACTATCGCTCAGTCTTTATCAGAAAAATGGGATACAGAACTGCTGTTTTGTTTTGATAAAAACGGCGTTTTGGAAAATGTGGAGGACGACCATTCCACATTGCAGACCATTAATAAAGAAGAATTCCTTCAGCTTAAATCCGAGGGAAAACTTCACAAGGGGATTTTACCCAAATTACACAATGCTTTTCTGGCCAAAGAAAATGGCGTAAAGAAAGTATTTTTGATTAACGAAAATAAACTGTCAGCTCAAATATTACAAGGAAATGAAGGAACTGAAATCTGTCTTTAGCCGGGAAGAATTAACGGAAAATGCCGTCAAGCTACTTAAAAAATTGATTGCAACACCCTCTATGAGCCGTGACGAATATAACGTGTCACTTATTATAGAAGGTTTTTTTAACGAACATCATATTGTTGTCAACCGATTCAAAAATAACATTTGGGCTACCAACAAACATTTTGATCCGGCCAAGCCGTCCATCCTGCTCAATACGCACCACGACACGGTAAAACCCAACAAAGCTTATACGCTGGATCCTTTTATTCCGGTGGAGAAAGATGGAAAGTTATTTGGTTTGGGAAGCAATGACGCCGGTGCATCTCTGGTGGCAATGGCGCAGACATTCCTTTATTTTTATGAAGCCGAAGATTTAGCTCACAACCTCATTATTGCGTTGACGGCAGAGGAGGAGATTTCAGGTTTAGACGGCATCGAAGCTTTGTTCCCACAACTTCCTAATGTAGAATTGGCGATTGTTGGAGAGCCTACCAAAATGAACCTTGCGATTGCAGAGAAAGGTCTTTTGGTCATTGATGGAGAAATGACGGGAACGCCTTCCCACGCGGCGCATCCGAACGATGATAACGCTATTGTGAAGTGTATGAAGGATTTGCAGACCATCCTGGACTTCAAATTCCCTAAAGTTTCAGATTATTTGGGCGAAGTGAAAGTGACTTTATCGGTTATCAATGCCGGGACGCAGCATAATGTGGTTCCCGAGAAATGCAACTTCACGCTGGACGTGCGTGTGACGGATGAGTATAATAACAGGGAAGTTTTCGAAATTATCCAGTCGCAGATGAAATCCAAACTGACGCCAAGATCTTTCCGCCTCAACTCGTCCAGGATTGATATCAGTCATCCGTTTGTTCAGGCTGGGATTGCGTTGGGCAGGACTACTTACGGTTCGCCAACATCCTCGGATCAGGCCATTATTCCGTGTACATCGGTAAAATTAGGCGTAGGCGATAGCCTGAGGTCTCACACGGCAGATGAGTTTGTTTACATAGACGAGATCCGGGAAGGGATTGATATTTATATCAAAATTTTAGAAAAAGTTCTTTAACAGACTTTAGAATTGAGCTTTTAGAAATTAGAAAACCAAATTGAATCTAGCTTCTAATCTCTAAAATCTAATGTCTTAAAATAGATTAAAATGAAAAAAATCTGGCAAAAAGACAATATCAAAACCAATGATTTGGTGACCAAATTTACAGTTGGTAAAGATATTGATTTTGACGACAGGCTGGCAAAATACGATGTTGTAGGCTCCATTGCCCACGCCAAGATGTTGGCAGAAGTTGGACTGATACGACTGGATGAGGAGCAGGCAATCGTTTTTGTTTTGGAAGAAGTTCTTTCCGAAATCGAAAAAGGCAGTTTCGAGATCGATAAAACTGCAGAAGATATCCACTCTCAGATTGAATCCATCCTGATTGAAAAACTCGGCGAAACAGGAAAAAAAATTCATACCGCAAGATCAAGGAATGATCAGGTTTTGACGGACGTCAAACTTTATTTGCTTGATGAAATCCGTGCAATTACCGAGCTTACAGATTCATTCTTTCAAATACTGAAAGACAAAGCCAATCAACATAAAAATGTGTTGTTGCCAGGTTATACGCATTTTCAGGTCGCAATGCCATCATCTTTCGGCTTATGGTTTGGCGCTTATGCAGAAGCTCTGGTCGATGATTTGGAACTGCTGTTTGCAACCAAGAATATCATTAACAAAAACCCCTTGGGTTCGGCAGCCGGCTATGGTTCATCATTTCCTGTGGACAGGGAAAGCACCACTTATAAATTAGGTTTCACAACTTTGAATTATAATGTGGTTTATGCGCAGATGACGCGAGGAAAATCGGAAAAATTACTGGCCAATGCATTATCCGTTTTAGCAGGGACTTTGTCTAAGTTTTCTTATGATGTGTGCCTTTACCTGAGCCAGAATTTTGATTTTATCAGCTTTCCGAAAGAATTTACAACCGGAAGCAGCATTATGCCACACAAAAAAAATCCGGATATTTTTGAGCTGGTAAGGGCAAGATGCAACCGGATCCAGGCTTTGCCCAATGAATTGATTTTGGTGACCAATAATCTGCCATCCGGCTATCACAGGGATTTGCAGATGACTAAAGAAATCCTTTTCCCGGCCATCGATTCTCTAAAGGAATGTTTGGAAATCTTGGCTTACACACTTCCGAATATCGAGGTGAGAGACCATATTCTGGATGAGGATAAGTACAAATATATCTTCAGCGTAGAGAAAATCAACGAGGAAGTGAAAAACGGGAAATCATTCCGGGATGCCTACATCCAAATCGGGCAGGAGATAGAGAACAACGCATTTGAATACGATTACAAAGAGCTGAACCATTCTCACCAAGGCAGTTTGGGTAACTTGTGCCTCGATGAAATCGAATATCACTTCAATAAATTGAGAAATAAATTACTGGGATAAAACAACGAAATTTCTCCAGGTAAAAATTTCGATTAATCCAGTTTAAACTTAGTTGTTTTTTTGGTTTCGTGTAGGACGATAGAACTGTGATACTGCCCTATATGAGGACTGTTGGAAATTATATTTACCGTAAATTCATTATAAGAATTGATGTCATTGGCAAGGATTTTCAGCATATAGTCGTACTCACCGGAAAGACTTGTAATTTCCTGAATCTCATCATATTTAGAAATATAATCTTCAAACTCCTGCAAGGTTTTATGAGATTGCTCCTTGAGGCGTACATTGCAATAGACGACGATGTTGATTCCGAGTTTTTCCCGGTTCAGGATTGCCACATATTTTTCAACGACACCTTGTTTTTCAAGATTTTTAATACGTTCGTAGGTAGGTGTAAAAGTCAATCCGATTTTTTCGGAGATTTCTTTTACTGATAATGTGGAATCTTCCTGCAGGAGCTGAAGAATTAATATGTCTTTTTTATCCATACCCATAATGGCAAATCATTCTTTCAAAAGTAAAGAAAATTTTTTATTGTAAAAATTTTCGGCATAGAAGTTCGTGGATTTTATTGTAAAATATAGTGTAGAATTTTTCTTTAAATTCAGTTAAGAAAAGTTTAGTGTTTTCTCTGAAATTTCAATGTCTTTGATAAATTTTTGTGCCGAAGCCAATGTCCAGATTCCGAAGATCAGCAACAGGTCAAACGCATTAAAATATTGGCAAATAACTTTTAAATTACATTCATTTATTGAAATAACATTACCAGAGATACGCAGATTACAATTTTTTTGATGTTTCATCATCTGTGTATCTGTGGTGCTTTTTTAAGCGAATGTAATATCAGGAAAATGAGTTGGTATGACTTTAATAAGATATCGCCTTTGTTTAAAACTCTACGATAATTTTAATGCCTTTGATCTGGCTGGATCTGCCGTTAGCTGTTTCTTATTTTAAGTAACGGTCTAGAATTTTATTTCTTTTGATTTTGGAGAGACTTAGAGATTGATTTTTTGCTTCATGTTTGCAGATTTAGCGTGTCATATCAAAAATAGGAAGTAGAAAATACGCTCCAAAGAACCCAAAAGCATAGAAAAGACTATGGTTTTAAACTTTTAACTGTTGTTGGTAAAAATTTAGACAGTTACTAAATTTCAGTACCTTTGTTGCCCACAAGAAAAACGGCTTGTTGATTCCCTTTTTGGGGGTAGGAAAGTCCGGACACCATAGGGCAGCAAAGCGGATAACTTCCGTCGGTCGCAAGATCAGGACCAGTGCAACAGAAAGGATGTATATTAATTTATAGTGAAATCAGGTAAACTCTTTGCGGTGCAATGTTAAGTATATCGGCAACTAAGAGCGGCTCGTTCAATGCCGAGGGGTAAACAGCTCAAGTTCTGCAGCAATGCTGAACGTAGATAAATAACAGGCGCTCCGCTTTTGTGGAGTACAGAATCCGGCTTATAGTTTTTCTTGTGGTTTTCTTGTTTCTGCTTACTTTTCGTCTTCCAGCTGTTTCTTGGCTGCTTCTAAAGCATCACGATCTTTATCATTAAGTTCCGGATATTTTAAATCCATTTTATCCAGCGCATCAATAATGATCTGTATCGCTGCAGTGCGCGTAAACCATTTATCATCCGCTGGCAATACATGCCATGGTGCATATTCTTTTGAGGTTTCATTAATGGCCTCTTCATAGGCATCCATGTACTTGCTCCACAATTCACGCTCCGAAAGGTCAGAAAGTGAAAATTTCCAGTTTTTTTCTTGCTCGTTGATACGGTCCAAAAATCTTTTTTTCTGCTCTTTTTTTGAAACGTGCAGGAAGAGCTTAACAATGGTGGTTCCGTTTTGTGCCAGATGTTTCTCGAAATTTCGGATGCTTTCGTAACGGTTTTCCCAGAACTTATCATCGAAATCGGTGGTGGATTTCCAAACTTTTTCGTTCATGTTATAGTCTGGGTGCACTTTACAAACTAAAACGCTTTCGTAATGGCTTCGGTTGAAAATCCCGATTTGTCCCTTTTGTGGAAGTGCAATATAGTGCCGCCAAAGAAAATCATGGCTATACTCTTTTGTACTGGGTGTTTTGAAGCTGGTTACTTCGCAACCTTGTGGGTTTACCCCTCCGAAAACATGCTCAATAAGCGAGTCTTTGCCGGCAGCGTCCATGGCCTGAATAACAATAAGTAATGATTTGCTTCCGTCAGCATACAGTTTTTCCTGCAAGTCCCGCAGTTTTTCCTTTTCATCCTGCAGCATTTGTATGCCCTTGTCTTTGGTAAGGCCGCCTTTGTATTCTGTGGAGGCGTCTTTAATGGAAAATTTTCCTTTTATTAGGAAATTATCGGTGAAGTCTAAATCCATAGTGTAATTTTTTATCTAAAGTAAAAAAATCACTCCAATTATGAAGTGATTTTCAATTTTTAATTTTGAACAGTGCCGTATTAAAGATCTGCTTTTTTGCCTAGTTTTTTGGCTTGTTTTTTAGCAGCAGCTTCGGTTTTCAAAACTTCCGCTTTTGCAGGGGCTGCTTGTAAAGTTGCAGTGTTAGAAAGCATTACTTCTCCTTTTGAGGCAGCAGGTTGAGCATTTGCTTGTTCTACAGTACCTTTAATGTTGATGGTAGCAGTCACATTAGCAGGGTCATTTGAGTACACTTGGATCAACTTCTGGAAAGGCCCTCCAATTTTAGTGTCGTAATGAACCTTGATCTGTCCTGTTTTTCCAGGCATAATAGGTTCTTGGCTCCATTCAGGAATGGTGCATCCGCAAGATGCTTGTACTCTTGAAATAATAAGGGGTTTGTCGCCTGTGTTTTTTACAACGAAAACACGGTTACCATCTGCGCCGTTTTTCACGGTACCATAATCTACTGTTGTTTTGTCGAATGAAATTGTTTGCGCGCTAGCGAACGCAAATGATGCAGTGATAAACATTGCTGCGAAGATTTTTTTCATATCTTGTTTGGTTTAATTTTGTTATGAACAATTTTTAGATTGAATTTCAGCAAACAAAGTTAAAAATTATTTTAATAAGCATTATAAAAATTTTTATTTACCCTATTTTTGCATAAAGATTTTAATATTTACTTAACATTTTATGCAGATTTCAGACAAATATAATCCTCAGGAAACCGAGAAGAAATGGTATCAATACTGGCTGGATCATCACTACTTTCACTCTGAACCCAACGAAAAACCTCCCTACACCGTGGTTATTCCGCCTCCCAATGTAACAGGAATTCTCCACATGGGCCACATGCTGAATAATACCATTCAGGACGTGTTGGTGCGTCGTGCAAGGATGCAGGGTTACAATGCCTGCTGGGTTCCGGGTACAGACCACGCATCCATTGCAACCGAAGCAAAAGTGGTGGCAAAACTGAAAGAACAGGGAATCAATAAATCTGATATTACCCGGGAAGAGTTTCTTAAACATGCTTGGGAATGGACCAATAATTACGGTGGAACTATCCTGGAGCAACTCAAAAAACTCGGTGCATCCTGCGATTGGGAGAGAACCCGCTTTACCATGGAGCCAAAGTTGTCCGAACAAGTTATTATTTCCTTTGTGGATTTGTATAATAAAGGACTTATCTATCGAGGATATCGAATGGTGAACTGGGATCCCGAAGCCAAAACCAACATATCCGATGAAGAAGTAAATTTCATCGAGCAAAATGGTCAACTCTATTTCCTTAAATATAAAATAGAGGGTTCTGAAGAATTTCTTTCGGTGGCAACAACCCGTCCTGAAACCATTTTCGGCGATACCGCTGTTTGCATCAATCCAAATGATGAAAGATACGCCCACTTGAAAGGGAAAAATGTTATTGTCCCCATTGCTAATAGGTTAATCCCGATTATTGAGGACGATTACGTGGATATAGATTTCGGAACCGGTGCACTGAAAATTACGCCTGCACACGACACCAACGATTATGAAATAGGGCAACGCCATCAGTTACCTATGATTGATACCTTGGATGATGATGCCAATCTTAATCAACATGCATTGCATTATGCAGGTATAAACCGTTTCGAAGTCCGAAAGCGAATTGCCAAAGAATTACAAGAACTCGGCCTTTTGCTGAAGCAGGAAGATTATGTCAATAAAGTAGGAACTTCGGAAAGAACAGGTGCCATCATCGAACCCAAAATTTCGCAGCAATGGTTTCTGAAAATGTCTGATATTGCAAAACCAGCACTCGATGTGGTGATGTGCGATCAGGTAAAATTTCATCCGGAAAAATTTAAAAATACTTATAAACACTGGATGGAAAACATCCGTGACTGGAATATTTCCAGGCAGTTGTGGTGGGGTCAGCAAATCCCTGCTTATTATTACGGTGAAGGAGAGAATGATTTCGTAGTGGCCGTCAATGCCGAGGCAGCTTTAATTTTAGCTAAAGAAAAATCCGGCAACGAAGCACTTTCTTTAAAGGATTTAACGCAGGATGAAGATGCACTCGACACTTGGTTTTCATCTTGGTTATGGCCCATTTCGGTGTTTGATGGATTAATTGATCCCGACAATAAAGACATTAATTATTATTACCCGACTTCAGATTTAGTGACCGGACCCGATATTATTTTCTTCTGGGTCGCAAGAATGATCATGGCCGGCTTGGAGTACAGAAAAGAAATCCCTTTCAAGAATGTTTACTTTACAGGCATTGTTCGGGACAAGCAGAGAAGAAAAATGAGCAAGTCTTTGGGTAACTCACCAGATCCAATTGAACTCATGAATAAGTATGGAGCAGACGGTGTTCGTGTTGGAATTTTATTGAGTTCAGCCGCCGGAAACGATTTGCTATTTGATGAAGATTTAATGCTGCAGGGACGAAATTTTGCCACTAAAATATGGAATGCGTACAAATTGATTCAGGGATGGAAGAAAGATGAAACCGTGAAACCCACTGCGGCAGATCAGCAAGCCATTGACTGGTTCGGTAACCAAATGGATAAAACCATTCTGGAGATTGAAGAGCAATTCGAAAAATTCAGAATTTCGGATGCTCTGCATTTGGTCTATAAACTGATTTGGGACGATTTCTGTTCCTGGTATCTGGAAGCCATTAAACCCCAATTTGGCGAACCAGTTTCTACAGAAGTGTACCAAAAAACCATCGTTTATTTCGAGGAACTAATGAAGTTGCTGCATCCATTTATGCCTTTTCTGTCGGAAGAGTTATGGCAAAATATGGCGAAGCGTAGCAAGGAAAACGCATTGGTTATTTCGCAGCAGAAGCAGGCAGAATCTTATGATGATCAGCTTATTAAAGATTTTGACTATTCAAAAGAACTTATTTCAGGGGTTAGAAATTACAGGCAGTCGAAAGGTATTTCACCTCGAGAAGAAGTGGAGGTTTTCACCAATGCCGATGCTTTTGCCAACGAAAATCTGATCATGAAATTGGCGAATATCAGCGCTATTCATTTTGGTTCCAAAACTGACAAGCCGAGTTTTTCCTTTCTTGTAGGTGCCACAGAAGTTTCCATTCCTTTGAGTGATAACTTAGATTTGGCAGAGGAAAAAATAAAAACCGAAGAAGAAATAAAGTACCTAAAAGGATTTCTTATCTCAGTGGAAAAGAAACTGTCAAATGAAAAATTCATGGCAGGTGCGCCACAACAAGTGGTTGACAATGAATTAAATAAGCAAAAAGATGCGCAGGATAAAATTGCGTTATTGGAAGAGAAATTGAAAACCCTGTAAGTACAGCATATTCTGAAACTAGCAATAATTGTTGCATGAAACACCGAAAACGATGAAACACCTCGAAAATATTGCAACACTTTTTAGTAAAAGTTTTGTTGAAAGTCCTCTGCTGGAGACATATGAAGCCGGGAAAATTAACCTTCCTACAGGAAAACTGGTGGCATGCGACCCATTAATTACCAGCGATATGAAGGAATTTGAAATTCTTTTCCCAACCGGTGATTTTAATGTTTTGGTGCATAAAGAAACTTCCTCCGATTGCATTGCGTATGTAGAAATTGTTTTTCGAAATGAGGCGGTTAAAGAATGGAAAATGGCAACAACAGAGGGTCAGAATGTGAACGATTTGCAAACCGGTGAAATCTATGGCTATCCTGTAGAAAGTGGCATGGGAAGCTTTATGGATGCAGATACCCAGGATGAACTTAACCTTTTGGAGAAAAGACTTTTCCATCGTAAAGGAGCCGATTTTTTGGGGATTTATGAAGAGTTTTTTCACCCTCATTTTTATGACGAAAGTGGTGCGGCAGACCAGTTTTGCTTTCTGCAACCCAACAGCGAGAAGCCCGGGAATATCTTCAGTTTCGAAACGGGCTATGGAGAAGGTTTTTATGGAAGCTACATCGGTTTCAGCCAAGAGAATCTGCCGGTAAAGTTGGTCACTGAGTTTATTGAGATTAGCGCTGTTAATTAATGTTAACGCATTTCTTGGAATCACTTTAATAGAATATTTTTGTTCAAACACTATTGTTAATTTCTATCCTTATGAACATTACGCCCGAACAACCGAAAATTATCGTCGTAGGAAGTTCCTCCATTGATCTGGTTCTCACTACGGATCGGTTGCCAAAACCCAACGAAACTGTATTGGCACAAAAATCTGAAAATTTTTTTGGTGGTAAAGGCGCCAATCAGGCAGTAGCAGCCGCACGGTTGGGTGCCAGCGTTTACTTCATCAGTTGTGTGGGCATGGATCCATTAGGTCAGCAAATCATGAGAAACCTCGTTGATGAAGGCGTTAATGTGGGATATGTTTTTGAGGCAGAAGATGCGCCCACCGGGACGGCTTTTGTGACCACTTCCGAAGGTATTAATTCCATTGTTGTGGTGCCGGCTTCCAATTTTTTGCTGAACATCTCGCACATCGCTGCTGCTGAAAAATTCTTTGATACCGCTGATGTTATTTTAATTCAGCTGGAAATTCCAATGGAAACCGTGGAGTTTACTGTAGAATTGGCAAAAAAATATGGTAAAAAAGTGGGTATTTACGCAGCGCCTGCTAAGAAACTTTCACAGGATGTTATTGAGGATGCCAGTTTTATTGTAGCCAAAAGCAGCGAACTTTCTATAATTTTCGGCCACGAACTGCGAGAGGAAATTTTACGAAAATATCCCAATAAGCTATTTGTGCGCGACGATTCTAATTCCACGACCTATTTTAATGGTTCCGAAATGAAATATTACCGCAATCAGCACGATTCGATGTTGCATAAAATGGGTATGGGTGATGCCTTTACCTCGGGTTTCGCAGTGGCCATGTGCCACGGCAATTCTATTGACGAGTGCGTGAAGTTTGGCAACGATGTATCCTTGAAAGTGACCCGCAACAGTGGCTCGCAAAGCAGTTTGCCTCATCTCAAAGACGTATGGTCGAAGTAATTCGCTATTATCAACATACCGATTTTTTCAGGATTTACTCCTTAAATTCTTATTTTTGAAAACTTAATTTCCACTGCTAAACGGTGGATTTTTGTTGGAAATGAAATCATTATGGCTCCATGCTTCCGACGGTGTTCGGCTTTCGGTGACGGTTTTCGAAGCGCACCAACCGAATGGCAAACTCTTGCTCATCAATTCGGCCACCGGCGTCAAACAGCAGGTTTATTTTTCGTTTGCGAAATTTATGGCAGAAGAAGGAGTTACGGTCATCACCTACGATTATAGAGGAATAGGGCTTTCGAAACCGGAAGAAATGAAGGGCTTTAAAGCATCCATGAGGATTTGGGGAACTGAAGATTTAAAAACAATCACCACATTTATCGATGAAAATTTTCGTTCTTATCAGAAGTTTTGTCTGGGTCATTCGGTTGGTGCATTAATTTTAGGAATGACAGTAAGTACCGCCATTTTTGGTAAGTTTATTTTCATTGCCACTCAGGATGCATATGTTGGGAATCTCAAAACGCGTGTAGCCATCACTGCACTCTTGGGTTTCGGGGTTGCAGTTCCGCTAACCAATTGTCTTTTAGGTTTTTTCCCCGCGCAGTGGTTTGGTTTGGGTGAGTCGCTGCCAAAAGGAGTGGCCAACGACTGGAGAACGCTAATTCTTCATCCAAAATCCACCAGCCGTCTCTATGAAAAAATCAAGTATAATTATGCCCGTGCGCTTTCTCAACCTACTGTGGTGATGTATGCCCAAGATGATCCGTGGGTTACTGAAAAAGGCATGGAAAGCTTGCTGTCATCCGTTTATCCTCATTTGCAGAAGACGTACCGTGAACTAAAAACCATCGAATCTGAAAAGGGAGAAATAGGGCATGTTAATTTTTTCAGGTCGTTCAACAGAAAAATGTGGCATATCGTTTTAGACGAACTTTAACCTTTCCATGTTCTTTATAAGGAATGTTGTTACCTGCCAACTATTCAAATTGGTTTTCTAGCTCTTTGAGGTCCTTTATCATCGCATCAATTTTCGAATTATGTTTCTTTATCTGTCTTTTACCAAGATAGAAATATGCAAACAACATCCAACCGTAAGTAACGGTAAATACTATTATTTTTAAGAGTACACTTGCATTTTTAATGATTTCAAAGAGGTAAAAACCAAGCGCCGTTCCCAGCAAAATGTAATAGAGTGGCATATTCCATACCGATTGTTTTTTTTGAAAAGTACGGTAATTCTGCCATTGCTGAAGTAGTTGTTTTGGGGGCAGAGTTTCATCAATATCGTCCAGTTTTCTGGCGTTTATAAATTGCAGCAGTGCCTGTAGCCAACAGGTAATCGCAATAAAAATCATCGCAGCCATTACGGTAATCGATTGGATATTTTTATCTAAACTGTTCATTATAGTCAGGACAAAAATGCCGGTGAGTAACAAAGCAAAGGCGGTAAACAGTGATTTGTTGCGCATTTTCTGCTTTTGGCTTCGCAATGTGCTGAAATTTGACTGGGGCACCGATTTTGCGCCGTCGTTCTGTTTCCAAACGGTTTGTAAATCTTCAAAGGTTTTCATATTTTTTATATATTTCTGAGAGTTCTCTTTTTATTCGGTGAATTTTCACGCGCAAATTATTTTCGGTAATACCGGTAATTTCTGCAATTTCTGTGTAGGGCTTTTCCTCCAGAACCAGTGTAATGATGATGCGGTCGGCTTCTCTTAGTTGGGCAATGCTCTGCTGAAGAATCGTCATTTGATGCTCGTCAAAGCTCTCGTCCGCCACAATTTTCGATAGTATTTTTTCGGAGTTCAGGTTTTTGTCTTTGTGTTTTTTCATGCCGGTAAGGCAAGTGTTAATCGCAATTCGGTAGATCCAGGTACTTAATTGGCTTTCGTGGCGAAACTTGGGTAAACTTTCCCAAACTGCAATCCACGTTTCCTGATGAAGATCGTCTGCCAAAGCCCGATCTGCACAGTAACTTAAACACAGTTTGTAAATCTTTGGTGAAAGATCCTTGTATATTTCTTTAAACTCGGTTTTCATTATGTGTCTGTTTCATTTGAATGTGGACGCAAAAGCGGTATTGAAAGATACTGGTTTTTTTACAGGAATGTCGGGGCTCAACATTCACTTTTCTTAAAGGTTGGAGGAGGTATTAAAGGATTTATTACAAAAAAACACATGATTTTTGACAACATACTGATAATCAGTATTAAAAAATCAGATCAACTCCGTTTATAAATTGTTACATTTACTCTTTAAAAAATCCATCTAGCAATGAAAATTTATACTAAAACCGGCGATAAAGGTCAAACCGCTTTGTACGGAGGCACAAGAGTTCCAAAATCGTCGGCACGAGTAGATTCGTACGGAAATATTGATGAACTCAATTCATTTATCGGATTCGCTAAAAGTGAAATTGGTGATCCAAAAGTATTGGAACAACTTCGAAAGATACAGTTTGACCTTTTTACGGTAGGTTCCGAATCGGCTACGCCAGCAGATAAATTAATGTTGGCCAACGGAAAACCTCGGTTAGCACTCATGATTGCGGAAAATGAAGTGGAAGAACTCGAAAGGTGGATCGATGAATGGGAACAGCATTTGGAACCGCTCCAGAATTTTATTCTTCCGGGTGGAGGTAAATCGGCCACGTCGCTTCATATCTGCAGAACGGTTTGCCGAAGGGCAGAGCGCGGTTTGGTGTTCCTCAGTGAGTCTGAAGAGGTTCGTCCACTCATCATTAAGTACCTCAACCGCCTATCTGACTATCTTTTTGTTTTGGCGCGTTATATTTCGAAATGCAACGGAGATGTCGAAGAATTCTGGATTCCCAGTGAAAGGTTATAAAACAATAATAAAAAACAAGTTTCAATGAATCAACGTTCAGCTCTTCTTTTCATTAACGGAGTTCCGCCAGAGAAGCTTCCTTCCCCAGAAGGTTATGCATTGATTGCGTGTACAGATGGTGCTTTTCATTATTTAAAGGAGAAAAAATTCCCACTTCTCCATCTCGATTTTATTTCAGGCGATTACGATTCTCATGATGGCTACGATGAAGATGTAGATCAGGAAAAATTTATTCATACACCCGATCAAAACAGAACGGATTTTGAAAAAGCTTTGGAAATTATCGTAGATGAGGGGGGTACCCACGTTGATGTTTACGGTGGAAGTGGTGCAGAGATGGATCATTTTTTGGGGAACCTCACGGCAGCATTTCGATATAAAGAAAGATTAAGTATCACCTTTTATGACGAATTTTCACGTTATTTTTTTTCACCTAAAAATTTAGTTTTGAATAATATGAAAGGTGAAATTATTTCATTATATCCCTTTCCCGAAGCGCATCATATCAGTACAAACGGTCTCAATTGGGAATTGAAAGACGAAAGTCTATCGCAAACCGGTCGCATCGGGACGCGCAATTTTGCAGTGGCTGATTCTGTAATTTTACATTTCACCAAAGGCGATCTTATTGTTTTTGTAGCCAATGAAAATGCAGCTGGTGGGGAGGGAGGTCAATCTTCACAATAATTGAATTTGATGTAACATTAAAACCAACTTTTTTCACCAAATTTGCAGTCGGTTTTAAGAGATGAACTTCACGTTATAACGTTAAATTTGTAAGAATGAAAATTAAATATTCAGAATTAATCGACCAAACCCTGTATTTTCCTACCGAAGAATTCAACGTATTGGAAAATCAATTGCTTTTCCATGATATTCCGCTCATGGAGGTTGTTGAAAAATTTGGTACGCCTCTGAAATTTAATTATTTACCCAAAATATCCATGAACATTCAGCGGGCAAAAGCTTGGTTCAAGGAGGCGTTCGAACTGAACCAATACACCAAGAATTACCGTTATTGCTACTGCACAAAATCGAGCCATTTTGCGTTTGTTCTGGAAGAAGCCCTCAAAAATGACATTTCCATTGAGACTTCTTCTGCCTATGATATGGACATTGTAAAATCCCTCTACAACAAAGGAAAAGTTGACAAAAATATCGAGGTCATCTGCAATGGTTTCAAAACTGACGACTATCTGATGAAAATCTCTGATATGATCAACAGTGGATTCGAAAACATCACGCCCATTCTTGATAATTACAGAGAACTAGACAAACTGACCGAGTCCATCGATGTAAATTTCAACATCGGAATTCGCATCGCCTCAGAAGAAGAGCCCAAGTTCGAATTTTACACCTCGCGGCTGGGCATTGGGTACAAGGATATCATTCCATACTACTCCCAAAAAATTGCAGAGAATCCCAATGCACGGCTGAAAATGCTGCATTTTTTCATCAACACAGGCATTAAGGATACGGCGTATTACTGGAACGAACTTTACAAATGTCTGCGCGTTTACGCACGGTTGAAGAAGATTGCTCCCGAAGTAGATTCGCTCAATATCGGCGGTGGTTTCCCCATCAAAACCTCGCTCAATTTCGATTACGATTATCAGTATATGGTCAACGAAATCGTATCTCAAATTAAAAAATTCTGTGAAGAAGAAGGCGTTGAAGAGCCCAATATTTATACCGAATTTGGAAGCTTCACCGTGGGCGAAAGTGGAGGGCATCTCTACAAAATCATTTCTCAGAAACGCCAGAACGATCGTGAAAAATGGAACATGATCGACTCTTCCTTCATGACGACTTTGCCTGATACATGGGCGATTTCCCGACATTTCATCATGCTGCCGCTTAACCGGTGGGAGGATACTTATGAACGCGTTTTCCTGGGTGGCTTAACCTGCGATTCGGACGATTATTACAACTCCGAACAGCATACCAATGCCATTTATCTACCGGTTTTCAGTGATACGAAACCGCTCTACATCGGCTTTTTCCACACGGGTGCTTATCAGGAAACCATTAGCGGCTATGGCGGCGTACACCACTGTCTGATGCCGCAACCCAAGCACATCCTCATCGACAAAGATGACGAAGGCAACTTTACTTACACCCTTTTTCGCGATGCACAGCAGCCAGAAGATGTTCTGAAACTGTTGGGCTACACCATTTAGGAGCTTTTTCCGGCTTTCCACTGTATCTTTTTTGTTTCCGCCTGGCTCTTTCCATTGCCAAAACAAAAAAGGATGCCGTTGCAATCCGGGCTAGGGAAGAGGTTGATTTTAGGAAAGAGGTCTCTGTCAATGTAAGTCATAATATCCTCAAAATTGTAAAATGGAATATTCCTGAACGGCGTTCAAAAAAATAGAGAGTGGTGCTGTTTGTCATTATTATTGTTGATTACGGCGAAGTGTTAACTCCAATAATATGCTTAAGTCATTGATAATGTGTTGGTATGAAAACCAGTGCACTGTATTTTATGAAAAATTTATCATTCTTTAAGAATTCGGCACACATTTTATTAGTAAATTTGAGCATATAATTTTAACACAATTAATCAATTCAACTATGAAAAAAACACTCGCTATGGCGGCTTTGGCACTTGCTGTGTCATTTGGTTCTATCAGCTGCAAGAAAAAAGTTTCTGATGCTGAGTTACAAACTCAGGCAACAACCGTAGTTACAGCTAATCCTAATGCTTCTGTGGAAGTAAAAGACGGGACGGCTCACTTAAGCGGTACTTTTGCAGATCAGGCATCCAAAGATGCAATGATTGCTTCCCTGAAAGCAATTCCAGGTGTAAAAGATGTAATGGATATGGCAACCGTTGCAGCGCCTGTGGAAACGGTTTCAGCAGTAGATCCTGCCGTTCAGCAAAAAGTGACGGATGCGGTGAAAGACTTCCCTTCCGTTAAAGTAGAAGTCATCAATGGTGAACTTACTCTTACAGGAAATGTTTCTCCAGAGCAGGCCAGAAAAATCAAAATGTCTGTAGACGCTTTGAAAGCTGGAAAAGTGAATTATAACTACACTGTAAAATAAGATAATATGAGTACATTACAAGATAAATATGCAGGTGTAATTGCAGCTGCCCAATCTGCTGGGGTTTCTAACTTGCAAGTTACAGAACAAGACGGGATTCTTTATGTGTCCGGAAGCGCAGCCAACACGGCAGCAAAAGACGCAGTTTGGAATGCCTTGGGCGCCATCGATTCTACCTACTCTGCATCCGACATTAATGTGGATGTTCAAGTGGCAGGATTGGCTGCAGGAGCAAGCTTAACTGTTGCAACAGAAGATACCAACTTAAACATTAGACAAGAGCCATCTACAGAAGCAGCCGTTGTTGGTAAAGCAGCAAAAGGAGAAACTGTAACATTGGTAGAACAAACTTCTGATGATTGGTGGAAAGTAAAAACCGCCGCGGGAGTTGAAGGATATGCGTATGCAAGATATTTGCAGGCATAAATTTCAATGAAATAGTTATTCAAAACCTCTGAACTTTCAGGGGTTTTTTTTGTGCCGATCCAGCAGATATTGAAGGTGTACTAAGGATAACGCAAGCCAGATCACTCGTGTAAAAAACGTGAAAATCCTGATTTTGCGAAATCCAAAAAAAATCTATATTTGTAAACTGCTGAAAAAAATCGGCGCCAAGAACGCTATGAAAGGTCAAAACAAACTCTTTATCGCCATCATCATCGGATTGATTTTGGGAGTCATCATTGGTGGGATAGTCCATACGCAATATCCCGAAAGCTCGGCAACATTTAGCCAAAATATCAAACTCCTGGGTACCGTTTTTATCCGTTTGGTACAGATGATCATTGCGCCACTTGTATTTACAACCCTTGTGGTGGGCATTGCCAAGATGAGCGACATTAAAATGATTGGTCGTGTGGGCACAAAAGCCATGTTGTGGTTTATTTCGGCATCGTTGGTTTCACTTTTTATTGGATTAATTTTTGTGAACTGGTTAGCGCCTGGTCATGTAACGAAGCTCCCCATTCAGGATGCGTCGTCCGCCGCCGATCTTATAAATTCGAGCAAAGGTTTTTCAATGGAAGATTTTGTAAAACATATTGTTCCAAAGAGTATTTTCGAGGCGTTTGCCACCAACGAAGTGCTGCAAATTGTGGTTTTCTCTATTATGTTTGGGGTCGCATTGGCGAATATGGGAGAAGAATATACAAAACCGATCATCAAAGCGTTCGATATTTGTGCGCATGCAATCCTGAAAATGGTAGGATACATTATGTGGGTAGCACCATTTGGTGTTTTAGGGGCAATTGCTGCTGTAGTAGCCACAAACGGATTCGACATTTTCATCGTCTATGCCATTTATCTGCGTGATTTCTTTTTAGCGTTGGCGGTTTTATGGTTGGTTTTATGCATTGTTGGCTATTTGATTATTGGGAAACGTTTGTTTGAACTTTTTCGAAGAATAAAAGAACCTCTGCTGATTGCTTTCTCGACCACCAGTTCTGAAGCCGTTTTTCCAAAATTGGTTGAGGAATTAGAACGATTTGGTTGCAACAACCGCGTTGTGTCTTTCATTTTACCGTTAGGATATTCATTTAACCTGGACGGAAGTATGATGTACATGACGTTTGCCTCCATCTTTATCGCCCAAATTTATGGTATCGAAATGTCTTTGGGGCAACAAATCACCATGCTATTGGTGCTTATGCTTACCTCGAAAGGAATAGCAGGTGTTCCCAGGGCCAGCTTGGTCATTATTGTAGCCACGTGTACCATGTTTGGTATTCCGCCCGAAGGTATTGCGCTCATCCTTCCAATCGATCACTTTTGCGATATGGGAAGAAGTATGACCAATGTGTTGGGCAATGCGTTGGCCACTTCCGCGGTGTCGAAATGGGAAGGTCAATTAAGTGATCACGGCGGCGATTTGTAAAAATGAGAATATTCAACCCGTGCTGTTCATCGTTAAGATCATGTATTTTAACGATGCGCATCATCGTTTTTATTGATTCTAAATAATAAAATTTTCCGTAAATTTGTAGATCAAATACAGTTGCAATTTATGTTGACGAAAGCAAGAGTTCAGGAGTTCCTGAAAGAAATAGAAGTAGATGATTTGGTGCACAACTTCCAAGTGATGGGAAATGACGTGTACATTGATATGACGGCGCATTCCCCGGCGATGCACGAAAAGAAAAAATTAGAGGTAGCTTTGAAGCAGGCATTTGCCACCGAATTTGGTGACGATATTGTGCTTAAACTTAAAATCGCTTCACCCGAACCGTCGGAGGTTCAGCAAAGCCAAATTAAGGGTAAGCAGATTCCGGGAATTAAAAATATTATTGCCGTTGCCTCAGGAAAAGGAGGGGTAGGGAAATCTACCGTTACCACCAATATTGCCGTCACGCTAGAAAAAATGGGCTTTAAAGTTGGCGTGCTGGATGCTGATATTTATGGACCTTCTATCCCTACAATGCTGGACACCTCCGGCGCTAAGCCACTTTCCGTGGAAGTGGATGGAAAAAACCTGATGGAACCCATTCAGAATTATGGTGTTAAAATGCTTTCTATCGGTTATTTTTCGGGTGCCAATCAGGCAGTAGTTTGGCGAGGGCCAATGGCTTCAAAAGCACTTAATCAAATGATTCGTGATGCCCACTGGGGTGAGCTCGATTTCCTTTTAATAGATTTGCCGCCAGGAACAGGAGATATTCATTTATCCATTGTGCAGGAAGTGCCGGTGACAGGGGCTGTCATTGTATCAACGCCGCAGCATATTGCTTTGGCTGATGTTCGCAAAGGAATAGCAATGTTTACCATGGAAAGCATCAATATTCCGGTATTAGGACTTATTGAGAACATGGCTTATTTTACCCCTGAAGAATTGCCTGATAATAAGTATTATATTTTCGGAAATCAGGGGGCACAGTATTTGGCAGAAGATTTGGGAATTCCTGTGCTTGGCGAAATTCCTTTAATACAAAGTATTCGTGAAGCAGGAGACATCGGACGACCAGCCGCCCTGCAGCAGAACTCGAAAATTGCAGAGATTTACACGAAAGTGACCCAAAATATGCTGGAGAGTTTAGTGGAAAGAAACAAAAATATACCTCCCACCGAAGCCGTTAAAATTACGACGATGGCGGGTTGCTCAACTAAAAAATAGACAACACAGCGACAAACATTGAATTAAAATTTATGAAAGAAATAAATCACGAAGAAACCGTTACCAAGGTTCTTGAAGCTTTAGATTCCATTCGTCCATTCCTCAACCGGGATGGTGGCGATATTGAATTGGTGGATGTGAAGGAAGATACCGTTTTTGTAAAATTAATTGGGAACTGTCACGGTTGCCCAATGAGTTTTTCAACAATGAAACTAGGGGTAGAAAATACGATTAAGCAACACGCTCCGGAGATTGTAGAGATCGTGAGTGTGCAATAAAATTGGAAGCAACAATAAATCAAGACAGGCTCGCTTTTGAGTCTGTTTTTTTATGCCTTTTGAGCGCATGATTTCAAACGTCTAAAAATACTGAAATCAACGAGTTGTTGTCAGTTCCATTTTCCCGTTTTCCATTTTCCCGTTTTAATATTTTCACACACTACGTCTGTTTTCAAAATTAAATTAATATTTTAGCTGAATAAACTTTAACGCTATGATTGCAATTGTCGACGGAGGATCCACAAAGTGCGACTGGGTCATTCTGGATGCAGCAGGCAGAATTCATCTAAAGACGGAAACGATAGGTTTTAATCCCAATATCATCCAACCCGAGATGATTGTTCCCGAGATTGAAAAGAACATTAATTTGAATAACATAAAAGATAAACTGCAAAAGGTTTTCTTCTATGGTTCTGGTTGCGGAGTTCCGGAAAATGTGGCCGTGGTCGAGAAACAGTTTCAGAGCGTTTTCAAAAATGCCGACGTAACGATTAAGGAAGATCTTACCGCGGCTGCCTATGCAGCATACAATGGCAAGCCGGCTATTGTATGTATTTTGGGTACAGGTTCCAATTCCTGCTATTTCGATGGTAAAACGGTGAAGCTTGAACTGCCATCGCTAGGATTTCTAATCGGTGATGAGGGCAGCGGAAGTGCCATCGGAAAACATTTGTTGCGACGGTTTTTTATGAAGAAACTCCCGGCGGATCTTCACCATGATTTCGTTGAAAAGTACAACCTTACCATCGAAGATGCCATCAAAAACATGTACCATAATCCCCGGGCAAATGCTTATTTGGCAGACTTCAATAAATTTGTGGTCGAGCATAAGAGCCATCCCTATTTTCAGAACATGGTGTTTGATGAAATGAAGAATTTCCTTGATTATCAGGTGTTGCCTTACGAAGAAGCAAAAGAGGCAGAAATCAATTTTATTGGATCCATCGCATTTTATTATGAAGACGTGCTGCGCGCCGCTGCGGCAGAGTTTAACCTCAACGTTGGCGTCATCGTACAGAAACCAATCGAAAGCTTAGTCGCCTATCACAAAATGTACATTCTTAATCTTGCTGAATAAGTGGGTGATTGGAGAAAAAGCTTAAAATTTTAGAAATTTAGCGCAAAGGAAATGGCGAATCAATGAATGAGATTCCCTACCTTTAACCTTTCAAATTTTCAATAAAAATGGCCATTAAAAACAATAGAGATCAGAAAAACTTCAACCGTGCAGCACTAGAATATCACATGTCGGAACCCAAAGGGAAAATAGAAGTTATTCCGTCCAAGCCACACTCCACAGCACGCGATCTTTCATTGGCCTATTCACCCGGCGTTGCCATTCCCTGCTTAGAAATTGAGAAAGAGCCGAAAAAAGCATACGACTATACCGGCAAAGGAAATCTGGTAGCGGTTATTTCGAACGGAACAGCAGTACTTGGATTGGGCGACATTGGTGCGGAAGCATCCAAACCTGTGATGGAAGGAAAAGGGTTGCTCTTTAAAATTTTTGCCGACATCAATGTTTTTGATATTGAAATAAATGAAAAGGATCCGGAAAAATTCATCGATATTGTAAAAGGAATTGCACCTACTTTTGGCGGAATTAATTTGGAAGATATAAAAGCACCGGAAGCATTCTACATCGAGCAACGTTTGAAAGATGAACTGGATATTCCGCTAATGCACGACGACCAGCACGGTACTGCTATTATTTCTGCCGCAGCTTTGATTAATGCGCTTGAATTGGCAGGGAAGAAAATTGACGAAGTGAAAGTGGTGGTGAATGGAGCTGGTGCAGCAGCCATTGCATGTACAAAACTTTATATTGAGCTCGGGCTCAACAGGAAAAATATTCTGATGTGCGATTCCAAAGGTGTTATCAATCATAAAAGAGAAAACCTTACCCCAGAGAAAATCGATTTTGTGGCGCACACCGATTTTGTTACGCTAGAAGAGGCACTGAAGGATGCTGATGTTTTTGTGGGGCTTTCGAAGGGAAATGTGATGACGCCTGCAATGCTTTTGTCCATGGCAGAAAATCCTATTGTGTTTGGTTTGGCCAATCCGGATCCGGAAATTGAGTATAATCTGGCCATGGAAACCCGTAAAGACACTATTATGGCAACGGGAAGAAGCGATTATCCCAATCAGGTGAACAATGTATTGGGATTTCCCTATATATTTCGTGGCGCGCTGGATGTGCAGGCATCAGCCATCAATGAAGCCATGAAGCTAGCTGCAGTACACGCAATTGCCGATTTGGCGAAAGAACCGGTTCCCGAAGCCGTTATTTTGGCCTACAATCTTACGAGTTTAACGTTTGGGCGGGCGTATTTTATTCCTAAGCCATTCGATAACCGTTTGTTAACAAGGGTTTCTATTGCTGTTGCCAAAGCTGCGATGCAAAGTGGAATTGCCGGCAAGCCCATCACAGATTTTGATGAATATGAGAATGTTTTGCTCGACAGGATGGGGCGAGATGAAAAACTGATCAGGATGATGCAGAACCGTGCACGTTCTAATCCCAAACGAATTACACTCGGTAACGCTGAAGAATATAATGTTTTAAAAGCCGCACAAATTCTTTACGAAGAGGGCATTGCTTTTCCTATTCTTTTAGGAGAGAAGAAATTTATTAAAGAACAAATGAAGAAATTCGGCATAGAGCTGAACGTCCCTATTGTTGATCCCATGGATGATGACCAAGAACAAAACCGCATTAAGTACCGCGAAACTTTGTGGAAAATGAGGCAACGCAAAGGGGTGAACGAATATAAAGCCAAAAGATTCGTGCGTCAAAGAGATTATTTTGGACCATTGATGCTGCACCATGGTGATACCGATGGCTTAATCGTCGGTTTCTCCAAAAACTATTCTTCTGTACTAAAACCGGTGCTGGAAATTATCGAGCGCGAGAAGGGTGTCGACAAAGTCTCATCGATGATGATGATTATGACTGATAAGAAGCCCATGTTTTTTGCTGATGCTTCCATCATTCAAAATCCAACAACGGATGATTTGGTAAATATTGCCCGAATGTGCGAAATCTCTGTGAAAACCTTTGCTATAGAGCCCAGAATTGCGATGCTGTCTTTTGAGAATTTTGCAGCCATTTCCGATACCTCCAAAAAGGTAGCGAATGCGGTAGCAATTCTGCATGAGAAATATCCGAAAATGATTGTGGATGGCGAAATACAACCCGATTTTGCCATGAACGGCGATCATCTTTCCGATTATCCTTTTTCGAAATTAGGAAATACACCGGCCAATGTTTTCGTTTTCCCAAATCTTGAAAGTGCTAATTTATCCTATAAAATTATTCGCGGAATGAAGGTAGCGCAAATTGTAGGACCTATTTTAATGGGACTAAAAAAACCAGTCCATGTTCTGCAGATGCGTGCAAGTGTTGACGAAATCGTGAATCTTGCCACCATCGCCGTTCTGGATGCGCAACGACGGGAGGCAGGAAAATCAAACTGAATAAATTAATAAAGGTTGCTTGCCGGAGTTTCAGTGCACAAGGGAAGTTTAAAATAGTGATCCGTTAGAAAAAAAATCTGACTTAAAAAAAATAATCGTCATTAAAAGTAAATGCGGAGCTATGAATAATTAGCCCCGCATTTATTTTTAAATGTATCATTAATAAGACACAGATTTAAACCAGCAATGCGGCTTTATTTTCAAAATCTTCTTTTTTCTGGAAATGCCGCAGATTGGTCAATGTAGTAATGGCAATTTCTTCCAGTGCCTCTCTCGTTAGGAATGCCTGGTGCGCCGTAACCAAAACATTAGGGAAACTCATCAGCAACTGGATGGTATCATCTTCAATAATGGCATGCGACAAATCACGGAAGAACAGTTTTTCTTCCTGCTCGTATACATCAATTCCCAAATGACCAATTTGCTTATGTTTCAACCCATGGATAACGGCTTTGGTATCAATCAGTCCGCCACGGCTGGTGTTGATGATCATCACTCCTTTTTTCATGTGCTTAATAGATTCTTTATTAATCATGTGGTGCGTCGATTCCATAAGTGGGCAATGCAATGAGATAATATCAGACTGGGCAAAAACCTCCTCCAGCGGAAGATATTCTACACCTGCCTCCACTAACCTGGGATTTTGGTACACATCGTATGCAATGATTTTACATCCAAAGCCGCTTATCACATCGTAAAATGCTTGTCCAATATTTCCGGTTCCCACAATTCCGATTGTTTTTCCGTGGATGTTGAAACCGGTAAGTCCGTTCAGTGAAAAATTTTGCTCGCGAACCCGGTTGTAGGCCTTGTTGGTTTTGCGGTTTAAGGTAAGAATCAGTGCCATAGCATGTTCGGCAACGGCTTGTGGAGAATAAGCAGGCACTCTGCAGATGCGTAGGCCAAGTCGCTTAGCGGCATCCAGATCAACATTGTTGAATCCTGCGCAACGCATCGCAATATATTTTACACCTTTAGAAGCCAATACTTCCAGTACATCCGCATTCAGTTTGTCGTTCACGAAAGCGCAAATAGCGTCGGATTTTTCGATAACATTCACAATATGAGGACCAAGATGGGTCTCATAATAATCAAATTTGAAATGGAAATCTTTGTTGATTCTGTCAAAGTGTTCCTTATCATAGGGTTTGGTAGAAAAAAATGTAACTTTCATGCTGCAAAGTTATCGAATCATTGTTTGGAGTGAAAACAAATTCGTATGATATTTGACTTGATTGCAGAATTTCAGAATCTTCTTATTTTCGAATTATACCGTAATTTATTTGCTTGGTATCCCTTCAAATCTGTTTTTTATATCAAATTTGAAATCCCTATATTTGAGGATTTTAGAATAGCTATGATATATTCACTCAAAGGAATTGTTCAGCAGCTTCATCCCACTTTTGTCATTGTTGAGGTTAATGGCGTTGGCTACGGAGTGGGTGTTAGTTTGCAGACTTCCGAGACGTTGGCTGTTGGGCGCAACGTTTTTCTTTACATTCAGCAGATTATTCGTGAAGATGCTCAGTTGCTGTTTGGCTTTAACACAATTTTAGAAAAAGAAATGTTTACACTCTTAATAAGTGTTAACGGAGTTGGGCCGGTTTCTGCCATCATTATGCTGTCCTCTTTGTCGATGGATGAAATCGCTTCGGCCATCCTTTCCAACAACAGTATGCTGCTGCAGAAAGTGAAAGGAATAGGCACTAAAACCGCAGAAAGAATCATTGTTGATCTTCGTGATAAAGTCCAAAAATTCACAGGTTCTGAGGAAAATATTTCTACATTTGCAGATAATAAAGTGAAAGAAGAATCGTTATCTGCATTAGAGGTTTTGGGAATTCCGAGGAAGACGAGTGAGAAATTGGCAGACCGTATTCTGAAGCAAAATCCGGAATTTTCAGTAGAAGATTTGGTGAAACAAATTTTAAAAAACATTTAACGTTTGGATAATAATTATAGACTTCAGCATAAATTTTTAACGCTGTTTTTCCTGTGTTTCTCTTTTGCGGCTGCTTTTGCGCAGGTGAAACCCACAGACAGTTCTTCAGTTCGGCAAGATTTTTCATTGCCCAATCCTATTCGCTACGAAGCATTTTATGATGTGCAGAGTGGGATGTATGTACTGTATCCCAAAGTGGGCAACATGGTGGTGGGCAATCCTGTTTCTATGACAGCCGACGAGTATCATCGGTATATGCTTAATAATCAGCTGGCTTCTTATTATCGTGAGAAATCAGCAACCAATGCGCTTACTTACAGGAAAGATCAGGAAGGCGCACTTAAAAAAGGGCTGCTCCCAAGTCTAAACATTCGCAACAAACTTTTTGAAACCATTTTTGGAGGTAGTAAGATTGAAATCATTCCGCAGGGATTTGCCTCTTTTGATCTCGGTATTCTCTATCAGAGCATCGATAATCCAATGATTCTGCCTCAAAACAGAACCAGCTTCGCTATCGACATTAAACAACGTATTCAGCTGGGGTTGCTTGGTAAGGTGGGTGAAAATCTCCAGTTGAAAGCCAACTATGATACTCAAAGTGGTTTCGCATTCGAAAACCGCCTCAATTTGGTTTGGCAGGCAAAAGGAACGTGGAAAGATTTGCAATCTAAAGGGCTTAATGATAAGACCACGGGTGGCGAAGATAAAATCATCAAACGGGTAGAATTTGGTAATGTCAACATGCCATTATCGACCAGTTTAATAAGAGGATCCGAATCGCTTTTTGGATTAAAGACCGAGTTCCAATTGGGAAAAACCTATGGAACAGTTGTGTTTTCGCAGCAACAAGGGGAATCCAGAAATATTGTTGCGCAAGGAGGCGGTGTGATGAATACTTTTAAACTAAACGCGATCGACTACGAGGATAACCAGCACTACTTTTTGGGGCATTATTTCTTGGGCAAATATGACGATGCGCTGGATTCTTACCCTCAGATCAAATCAAGAATTACCATCAACAGAATTGAAGTTTGGGTGCTGGATCAGGGTTCTGGAAGTCTCTCGGATCAGAAAGGTATTTTGGGGATTAGAGATATGGGTGAAGGAATTGCCGGCTATCCGGATAATTCGCAAAACAATCTTTATCAGGGAATTACTGGTTTAGGTGGAGCGATTCGTGATGTTAATACTGCGTATAACGCCATCAACGGAAAGTCGTTCCCCAATGCCAACGGGGTGCTGGAAACCTATACTGATGGTGAACAATTTATCTTCAACAGAAAAGCAAGAAAACTCACCTCGAACGAATTCACCTATCAGCCCCAATTAGGTTATATCTCATTGAATCAGCGGCTTAATGATAATCAGCTTTTAGCGGTATCTTATTCTTATACCCTGAACGGAGACAGTAAAGTTTATAAAGTAGGGGAATTTTCTGAAGAAAGCCCGGTGCTTATTACCAAAGTACTTAAACCCAACACCACCGTTAGAACCACTTCACCGATGTGGGATCTAATGATGAAAAATATCTATTCGCTCAACACCAATCAGATCAATTCCGATGGATTTCTTCTCAATGTGTATTACCGAGATTCTCAAAGTGGTAAAGTCAATTACTTACCCAATACACCATTGCAGGATCTTAACTTACTGAAACTTTTCAATTGGGATCGCCTCAATATGAATAATGACTTGCAGGAAAATGGGGGTATAACCGGTGACGGGATTTTCGATTTTGTTCCTAAAATTACCGTCGATCCTGAGAACGGGAAAGTAATCTTTACCAAAGCAAAACCTTTCGGCGCATATCTTCAGAGCCGTTTGGGCAGCAACGATCCTAAGTTTGTGTTCAATGATTTATACGACCAACAGAAACAAGTGGCATCGCAAAGTAATCTTGCGCTTCGCTATACCATGGAGGGGCGCTACAAAGGTTCGCAGGGAAGTGGTATTTCTTTGGGTGCTATCAACGTTCCGCAAGGCTCTGTAAAAGTAACGGCCAATGGCGTGCAGTTGCAGGAAGGTATCGACTATACGGTAGATTATATGTTGGGCACGGTGAACATCATCAACGAAGCGGTGAAGCAGTCGGGGCAAGCCATCAATATTGCGATGGAAAATCAGTTGACCTTCAATACCCAACGTAAACGGTTTTTAGGTTTAAACCTTGAAAGAAAATTCAATGAACACTTCACCCTTGGCGGTACAGTGGTTAACTATTCCGAAACACCATTAACCCAGAAAGTAAACTTTGGACAAGAAGCCGTGAATAATACGATGGTTGGATTCAATATGTTGTATAACAACGAGTTGCCATTCCTTACGCGGTTGACTGATAAGATCCCACTCATCAATACAGAAGCGCCTTCCAACGTGAATTTTATGGCAGAAGGTGCCTACCTCATTCCGGGAACCAATGCGGGAACCAATGATCAGTCTTATATTGATGATTTTGAACAAACCACTTCTAAAATCTCTTTGAAGGAGCCGGGAATGTGGAGTATTTCATCAAAACCGGAAAAAAATCCAGAACCAATCTTTGCCAATGCAACATTAAACGACAACATTGAACATGGAAACGGGCGGGGTTTATTAACTTGGTACAATATCGATCCTCGCTTCTACGGTATTGGAGGTAAAGCTCCTAATGGCATTAATGCACAAGCGGTTTCTAATCATGCTTCCAGAAGAGTGCAGACACAGGAATTATATAACAGCCGTGATTTTGTGGCCGGCGAGCAGCTGTACACCAATACGTTCGACATCACATATTTCCCTAATGAAAGAGGACCTTATAATGTGAATCCGCAAAATGAAGCACCTTCACAGAGGTGGGCTGGTTTGATGCGTCCTATTTCTGTATCCAATTTTGTTAATTCCAATATTGAATACGTCGAATTTTGGATGATGGACCCTTATGCTGATGGCAGCACTTTCGGATCGTCTCCCAAGTTACTATTGCAGTTGGGAAATGTTTCCGAAGATATTTTGAAAGACGGAAAATTACAGTATGAAAACGGTTTACCGACGCCGTCTCAGGCAGCCAATACCACTACCACCAATTGGGGTGTACAGCCGAACCAATTCCCAATTTTGTATGCATTTTCAACCGATGGTGATAACCGAACTGCACAGGATTTGGGATACGATGGTCTGGATGCGGCCGGTGAAGCCGCTAAATTCGGAACCAATTTTGTCAACCCGGTGACGAACCAACAAGATCCAGCTTCTGATGATTTTGTATTCCCATTGTCGGACAGGTTCCAAGGGCCGCAAGCATCTTCGGTTACCGAACGGTACAAATATTTCCGTGGACCCGAAGGAAACTCGCAAAGTAACACGCTGGAAGTAGCAACGCAAACTCCTGATGCTGAGGATGTAAACCGTGATTATAACCTTGACCAAAGCGAAAATTATAACCAATATACCGTCAACCTTGACCCCTCCAATATGGTTTTAGGTCAGAATTTCATTGTAGATGTGAAAACGGTGGAAGCAAAATTCCAGAACGGACAAACCGGTAGCAACAAGTGGTATCTTTTTAGAGTTCCTGTCAATCAATTTGATACAGGATCTGGTGCGGGTGGATTGCAAGATCCATCAATCTTGAATAATGTTCGGTTTGCAAGAATGCTCTTAACTGGTTTTGAACAAAATGCAACGCTTAGGTTCGGAACCTTGGATTTAGTGCGAAGCGACTGGCGAAAATACACCAAGAATATTGCTACCAACGGTACCGATCCGGAAGGAACCAGTATCATTACCGATCAATACATGGATGTGGGAAGTGTAAACTTGGAAGAAAACGGACTCAACGAGCCACCTTACGTACTTCCTCCTGGAATCGACCGCCAGGTGCTCAGTGGAAATGCTGGGGCACAAAGACAGAACGAAGCATCGCTTTACATGAAAGCCGCACCGCTTTTCGGGGCAACTTCAAGAGGTGTTTTCAAGAATGTTTCGCTCGATATGAGACGTTATGAGAATTTGGAGTTGTTTGTGCACGCCGAAAACCTGAAAGATGCCAGTTCGGCCATGTATGATCCTGATGCGAAATTCTTCATTCGTTTTGGTAGCGACGCCACCGACAATTATTATGAATATGAAGCGTCATTAAAATATACGTCAAAAACAGCAAGGACACCGCTGGAAATCTGGCCAATCGAAAACACCATGCGCCTCGCCATCCAAAATTTTGTGGATGCAAAACTGAGACGCGATCAGAGCAACCCGACAGGAATTGACCTTAGAACAGAAGATTTAGAGTACGGCTCCATAGATCCCAATAAAAAAATCTTTATAAAAGGACGCCCAAGCTTAGGAAATGTATCGACTATTATGCTGGGTGTGCGCAACAAAAATGCAGTGGCTACAAAAGAAGTGGTTTTGTGGGTGAACGAGATTCGGCTTTCGGGAATCGAAAACAAAGGTGGGTATGCCGCCAATGCAAGCTTAAATTTCAATCTGGGTGATTTTGCTTTGGTGAATGCCAATGCGTCAATGTCCACCGTTAGTTTCGGAGGAATTACACAAAAACCGTCCGAAAGGTCACAATCGGCCCATTCAGCGTTCAGCATCAACACGACGGTGAATGTAGATAAATTCTTGCCGGAGAAAATAGGAATGAAAATACCGGTGAACTATTCTTACAGCCAAACCATTGAAGATCCGAAATACAATCCGATTGATAATGACGTGAAATTTGAGGATGCACCCAACAGGGATCAACTTAAAAAAGTAGCACGAACCTATACCCAGCAAAGAAGTATTGGGGTCGTTAATATGAGGAAGGAGAGAGTAAATACCAATAAGAAACCGAAGTTCTACGATGTTGAAAATGTCTCGGTAACCGCAGTTTATAATGACGATTATTACAGGGATGTGTACACCAAGAAGAATTACCGTCAGTATTTAAAGGGCTATATCGATTACAATTATTCCTTTAAACCATGGGTGTTGAGACCTTTCAACAAAATGGTGAGCGATACGGCAAAATCTTATAAGTATTTACGCTGGTTGAAAGAAGTTAATTTTAACCTGATACCGACGCGACTGTCTTTCCGAACAGAAGTAGATCGTAATTATAATGAATTACAGTTCCGCAACATTGAGGCCATCCTGAACGGAAATACAGGAACCGAGTTCGACGTTATCCGCAACCGGAACTTCTTCTTTGGTTGGCAGTATGGACTTGAATTCAAATTCACCAAATCTCTGAAAATGACCGTCAATTCGGCCATGAGGACGCTAAACGATAATTTGAATGTGGCGGATATGAGCAATAATTCAATTTTTGGTGATGTCTTCCGGGCAGGGCGGCCTGTACTTTACAATCACCGTGTTCAGTTAAATTATAAATTTCCTTTCGAATATTTGCCTTATATGGATTTCGTTACTGCCGAACTGGGTTATGGATTCACCTATAACTGGAATGCTCGTAGTACCGTGATGACCAAGTTCATTAATCCAGACACCAATTTGCCCGAAAGTTTAGGCAGCATTGGGCAGAATACCAATAACATTATTGGAACTGCCGCGTTAGATGTACCCAAGTTTTTCGGGAAGTTTAAGTATTTCCAGAAGATCAACACCAAAATGCAAAAAAGAAAGCAGGAGATAGATTCCCTGAACAACGCATTCAACTTGGAGTGGCAAAAGAAGAACGGTAAGAAAGGATTCCGAAATTATAAATTCAAAAATAAACTGACGCCATTCCAAAGTATTGCTTATGCGCTGACCTCCATTAAGCAGGCCGATATTTCTTATAATGAAAATAACGGAACCGTGCTTCCAGGGCTGCTTTCTGCGCCTAATTGGTATGGATACGGACAAACTTTGGGCGGCCCAACTTTTGGCTTCCTACTTGGCTCTCAAGCCGATATTCGTCGAACACTCATCGAAAGAGGATGGATTTCTAACTCGACGTACATGACTGATTTCTACACCCAAATGAAGAACCAAAACTTCTTGGCCAATGTGCAAATTATGCCGGTTAATGATTTCCGAATTGATGTAAATTTCATGAAGAATTTCACAAGCAATTTTTCTCAGGGCGGCTATAATGTAGATGCAGATTCTAATCCGGCAAACGGATTCCAGTTCTCATTTGGCACTGAAATGATTACCCATTCCAAATCAGTTTGGACGATTGGTACTGCCTTTACCGATGGTGCAACCATCTATCAGAATATGATAGCCAATGCACGGCAGATTTCTCAACAAATGGGGGGTACACTTGATGCTAACGGATTCACCGACGGACATTCGCTGGCCAATGCATACGTGCTGGTTCCCGCATTCCAGGCGGCCGTAGAAGGAAGAACGGTTGACCCAATGGGCGATCCTAAGAAATCAGGATTCCCACTTCCGAACTGGCGTATTACCTATTCCGGTTTAAAGAACGTGCCACTCATCAATAGCCAGTTTACCAAATTCGACGTGTTGCACGGTTATACATCTACTTACACCGCATCTGGCATTCAGGGAAGTGTTGATTACTACAACTGGCAAAATAATGGAGCAACTCCGCGTGATGCGTTTAACGATATCTATAATCCTTACACCTTCTCGCAAGTGGGCTACGTGGAAACCTTCTCGCCTCTCATCGGTGCAGATGTTACCTTGAGGAACAATATGCAGTTCCGTGCATCTTACAATAGAGACAGGATGTATATGCTGGGTCTGGTGAATCACACGCTGACCGAAGATGTTGGGAAGGAATATGTTTTCGGCTTTGGTTACCTCATCAAAGATTTGAAGATGAAGATGAGTTTTAAAGGAAAACAAAGAACCATCAAAAGTGATTTGAATATTCGGGGAGATTTCTCGTTGAGAGACAGCCAAACCAGAATCACCAATATTCTGCAAAACGATTCGCAGATTACAGGTGGACAAAGGTTAATGAGCATTAAGTTCTCCGCAGATTATAACATGTCGCAAAACTTCAATGTGCGCTTGTTTTATGATCAGTTGCTCACCAAATATAAAATATCAACAGCATTTCCGCTTTCCACCATTAGGGCAGGAATAACTGCCACCTTTACTTTCCAGAACGCAGGCGGGCAGTAAAAAAACTTTATCAGCGAAAGAATAGAAAACAATCCCATCCCGAAAAGGTGGGATTGTTTTGTAAGATGCGCTTGCTGTATTTTTAAAAATTGCAGCCACTTTTTTAAGGTGCAGATTTAAATCGCTAATTTTGTGATTTCATTTTACTCGATATGAATCAACAATACGATAACGACGACGATCTCTTTACAGGAAAGGATCATACACCCCTACGGAAAGATGCTTTCGAGAAGTCACCGGAAGAGAAAATTCAGATCGTCCAGCAACATTTTCATGCCATCATGGAAACATTAGGTTTGGATATGACGGACGATTCCCTGAAGGATTCCCCAAAACGTGTCGCCAAAATGTATGTAAAGGAAATCTTTGGTGGTTTGCTGCCCGAAAATAAACCAGGAATTTCTACCTTTTCCAATAAATACAAATACCGCCAAATGCTGGTGGAGAAGGACATCACCGTGTATTCCTTTTGTGAACATCACTTTCTGCCCATCATTGGGAAAGCACATGTGGCCTATATCTCTGATGGTGAAGTGATTGGTCTCTCCAAAATCAATAGAATTGTCGATTATTATGCAAAACGTCCTCAGGTTCAGGAGCGGCTGACAATGCAGATTGTCGATGCACTTAAAGAAGCATTAGGAACCACCCATGTGGCTTGCATTATCGATGCAAAGCATCTTTGTGTTAATTGTCGTGGCATCAAGGATACAGGAAGTTCAACCATTACCGCAGAGCTGAGCGGGATCTTCCGAACCAACCCAATTACCCGGCAGGAGTTTCTGCATTATGTAGGGAGCCATGCTAAATTTGATTAAATCTATTATAGTTGATCACCATTGCATAAGACCGAAAAACAGTTTGATTAGGTTGAAGAATTCACGCCACTCCTTTAGTTGGATTTTGAAAATAGGCAAGGAAGTAAACCTTGAATTTTCACGGTAACCTTTAAACAACATATCATGAAGAGCTTATAGGCGATGCAAAAAAAATAAAGAAAACAATGAATCTTAAAATATATAATTCACTTTACGGCGAAAAGGAAATTTTCAAACCACTTCACGACAACAATGTTGGCATGTACGTTTGCGGACCTACCGTTTACAGCAATGTACACTTAGGCAACGTGCGTACATTTATGTCTTTTGATTTCATTTATCGAACCCTCACTTTTCTTGGTTACAAAGTTCGTTATGTGCGCAATATTACCGATGCTGGTCACCTAACAGACGATGGTGATGTGGATAACGACCGGTTTGTGAAGCAATCCCGACTCGAAAAACTAGAACCGATGGAGATTGTACAGAAGTACACTGTAGATTTTCATCAGGTGCTCGATACTTTCAACCTGCTTCCGCCCACCATTGAGCCCACAGCAACAGGTCACATCATGGAGCAGATCGAGCTTGCTCAGAAACTGATTGAGAAAGGATATGCCTACGAAAGCAATGGTTCCGTTTATTTCGATGTGATGGAATATAACCGCCGCGGGCTCAATTATGGGGAGCTTTCGCGCAGAAATATAGAAGAGCTTTTTGCTAATACCCGCGATCTTGATGGACAAAACGAAAAAAGAAATCCCCAGGATTTTGCTTTATGGAAAGCGGCTTCTCCTGCCCATATTATGCGTTGGAACTCACCTTGGGGAGAAGGTTTTCCTGGTTGGCATTTGGAATGTACAGCCATGTCAACGAAATATTTAGGTGAGAAATTCGATATTCACGGAGGTGGCATGGATCTCAAGTTTCCACACCACGAATGTGAAGTGGCACAGGGAAAAGCATGCAACAATACAGAACCTGTCAATTATTGGATGCACGCCAACATGCTTACCATGAATGGGCAGCGGATGAGCAAATCTACCGGGAATTATATCCTGCCTATGGAGTTGGTCTCTGGTAACAACAATTTCTTCGAGAAACCTTTCCATCCATCCGTTGTGAGGTTCAATTTTATGCAGGCGCATTACCGAAGTGTTCTCGATATTTCCAATGAAGCCATGGTGGCAAGTGAAAAAGGATACCAACGTTTGATGGAGGCCATAAAAGTTGCTGCCGATCTACCCATTTTGAAGGAAGAAAACGCCACCCACCAGTCGGCATCTTTTGACGTTCGCCAATGGAAACAAAAATGTCTGGAAGCACTTACAGACGATTTTAATTCACCTATTTTAATTTCGCACTTATTCGAGGCGGTGAATTTTATTTTTAAACTGAAAGACGGCAAAGAAACAGTTTCTAGAGGAGATCTGGAGGAACTGAAGCAACTGATGCACGATTTTGTATACGATGTTTTGGGACTTCAGAATATTGAAGAAAATAACAACGAGAAACTCGACCAAACGCTGCAGGTTTTAATTGAATTGAGAAATCAGGCGAGAAAGGCGAAAAACTTTGAACTGTCCGATCAGATTCGCGATCGGCTGCTTGCAGAAGGGATTGAACTGAAAGACGGTAGAGAAGGAACCACTTACATGATCTTGTAAAGATGAAAAGCTGCTCCGCAGAATTGGACTTCCAAGTCTAATATGCAGAGCAGGTTTTTTTTATTGATCTTAGCTTTCGGGTGATGCATTGAACCCCTTTCAAAAATAATCTCTTTATAACTTTCTTTACCCCATAAAACTACGGCAAAAGGTGGTAAGCATCTACTTTTTCGAAAAGCTGGTTTTGTTGTTCCTTTATTTTGTTCGAGATTAAAATTCCGAACAGATGGTCGATTTCATGCTGAAAAATCACCGCTGTAAAACCTTCTACAATTTCTGTGTGTTTTTTACGTTCCAAATCATAGTACGCCACCTGAATCACTTTACTCCTGTAAAACTGATCCCGAAAATCTGGAATAGATAAATCACCTTCAGGACCGAGGTTTTGCAGTTTTGATCTCCACAGAATAACAGGATTGATGTAATAACCAAAAGGTGTGTTGGGCTGGTCAAAACGTTTTACCCAAATAATATTTCTGTTGATGCCTACTTGTGGAGCGGCAATTCCAACACCCGATTTTGTAGCAAGAAGCGCAGCTTTCATTCTCATTACCAATCGCTTGGTATCTGCGTTTTCAGGAATAGCGTCTTGAGACGTTTGAAGCAAAACAGCGTGCTGAAGTGAATCTGTCGTTTGTGGAATCTCAAGCGCTGTATCCATGTCGCCATTTCTAATCAGTACTAATTCCGATGGAGTATACTTTTGCTGCGCCGGTAGCACAGAAGAAAACAACATGAACAGCAACCACCCGAATTTTATTGTCGAAGTCATTTCTCCTATTTATGTATAGTTTTTGTCCCTGTTTAAAATACTTTAAACCCTTTGTAAACCTGCGGTTGAGATTCCATCAAAGACGCCGAATTAATTCTGAAATCGGCAAGATGCGCGCTTTTATCATGATTAAAAAGATGCTCCTCGCTCTCCCATAACTCAGCGATGAAGAAGACTCCTTTATTGTTTTTATCTTCTATTAATTCGTATTGCAGGCAACCTTCTTCTTGTTTGGTTTCCTTCACTAGTTTACGGAACAGCTCAATGGCGTCCATAATGTAATTTTCTTTTACCCGGAAAAGGGCAACAATATGCAGTTTCATTGTATTTAAATTTCAGCAAATGTAGAAAAAACTCCGATGGTAGCAGAGATTAATCAATCATTTTTTTTATTTATAAACTGGTGTATTCTGGGTAAAAAAAATCCACATTGATCGTTAAGGCAGTGTGGATTTTTTATGCTCGTTATGAAATTTAATAGCGGTTCATAATCGTTTCACCTGGAATTAAGCTTGATGCTGAATTCTGAATGAAAGAATATCGACTTTCATTAAGCGATAACACGCCTCTCGCAACTTCGTTTCCTTTTTGGTCATAAAAAGCTAAGTTAGCGACATCTCCGTCCACATTCCCTTCCACCGAAAGCACGCCGCTGGATTCTCCGTCGCCTTTTTCATAGGTTGCGGTTCCACTCAGCTGTCCGTTTGTTTGTGATAACTGAAGCGTAAACACGCCCGACCTGTTTTCATCTCCCTGGTTCGAGTAATTGCCACCAAAACCTCTTTGCACTGTACCTGCATTCTGGTACGAGGCATTGGTCGGCATCTGTACTGCATCGCAAGATTGCACCATGAATGTCATCGTACAAGCTACAATAGTGATTAATATCTTTTGCATCTTATTTAATTTTTAGTTAATGATTTAACGGTACAACACTGCGTAGTGAGGAACCATATCAGATAAGGTGGTTTGTCGGAAAACAACATTGTTCCCTTCGTAATGTACTGCTCCATCTGCAACGGTTGCTCCCTTTTGATCACGGAAGCGAAGGTAACCAATTCCGTCTTTCACGTAACCGTTTACAGAAAGCATTCCGCTATCCAGTTGTCCGCTAAAATCTTTGTAATTGGCAGTTCCCTCAAGTTTAGCACCTGTTTGGGTCAGCGAGAAAGAGAGAATTCCTTTTGCCGTGGTGTCGCCTTCGTTCGAGTAATTTCCGCCATAAGATTTGGAGTTGTTTTGTACAGGAGCGGGCTTCACGGCAGGGCTGTTTTCACCATTGTTAGAAACGAACATAAATGATTCTTTGGGGACTATCGAGCTGTTCCCGGTTTGTTTAAAGTTAAGCGTAGAGCGATCCTGGAGTTGAACGGTTCCGTCTGCAACTGTGGCGCCACGCTGATCCCGAAGCCGTATAAATCCAGTATTTCCTTTAGCATAACCGTTAACAGAAAGCAACCCCGAACTTACCTGCATATTGTAATCTTGGTACGTAGCAGTACCTTCAATCTTTGCTTTTGTCTGGCTAATGTCCATGGTCATGATACCTTTGGCAGTGATATCACCTTCACTGGAGTAACGTCCTGAAAAATTGGTTTGTGCTTGTAGCAAACTTCCGGAAGCGGTAAGTGCAGCGATTCCAAACACAGAAGCCGCTTTTTTAATGAAGGGGTAGGAATAATGTTTCATGATTTTATTTTTAAGATTAGTGTTGCGAAGGGAGCAGTTTTGCTTTTAGGATGAGTGGTCCTGTAGAGTGCAATACTTTTTCAAAGGGAACGTCTAGCAGTTCTGCATCCATAATGTTGTCTTCAAATGCTTTTCGGCCACTAAAGAAATTGATGTTCAGATGAAGAGTTGTATTGGGCGCTGCATTTTCAAGTTTTTTTGGTAATGCCAATCCCTTGAAGTGGAAGGTGATTTCTGGCTGAGAAAGTTGGGATTCCTCAGTTTTTCCAGTTAATATTTCTAGCTGATTGCCGTCAAGATGCTGTTGTAGATCTGCGTTCACCTTTTGGTCATCATCGATTATCTTATAGAAATAGTATGCGGCAACAACCGATTCTTTGGATGACTTCAGTTTTTTATATAATGCAGGATCCAGCTGTAGCTTCACCGAAAAGTCCGGAACCAGCAAGTCATCTTCATTTTTAACCATAACAGGGTTTTCTTCTTTCGTGATCACTGGCGTATTCTCCATGCGCGAATCCTCTTTCATTTCCTTTTTACAGGAAAGAATAGTTGACAACAGAAGAATAATGATAAAATGACCTTTCATCGTATGAAGGAAAAAAAATTTTCAACTAGCGATTGGTTACACTCGAAATCCCTGATTTTGTTGATGGTATGAACTGTCCTTTACCAATGATCCATCACAAAAAAAATCATAACGCACTTCTTACAAATGTAATAAAACTAACAGGTATTCAATCATATTAGATACCTTCAAAAATAAATGGGCTTCCAATAAATAGAGTTGGAAGCCGCTTTAAGTTGTTGTTTATGAGTTAGTTGTTTGTTTTTCTTTGTCTTGTGCTTATGGAGAGTAATTGTGTAAATCCTCTCAATAGATTTAAAGGGTACCTGTTATTTACTGATCTTTTTTCAGGATCTTACAAGTTCTTAAAGAGGTTTTTTAAGGAAAAACAAAGTTAGAGTTCTGGCCCCTTGCGCCCCGTGAATCAACACAGCATTAATGTCTGCCGTTGCCGAAGGTCCCATCACAAAACAGCCATAGTGTGCTTGTGGAATATCGACTCTTTGGTAAGCAGTATGCATGTTCTCCGAAATGTCAGCCGGGTCAAGAAGTACCGCTAAATGTTGAGATAAATATCCGATGGAATTGGTCACTAAAGATTTTTCGGTGCACCATACCATTCCCATTTCGGCAACACCAAACTCTGCCCGAAAAACGCCTAAGTCAACATCTTGTAAATCTGATGGATGTGCAACATGAATGTCTTTGTTTCCAACCCACTCTTGGGTGGCCGAACAAATAACCTTCGCGTCGGGTAGTTTTTTACGCATAATATCCTGAGCTTCCTCAATGGTAGAAACGTCGTATATATCAACAGCCGCCAGCTTGGCATTGGTTTCAAAAACGGCTTTTAGGTCAATACCTGGTTTTTCGAAAGTTGGAATTTCGGGGTAAGTCACTTTTTCGCGTTTCGAAAGAAAGTGTCGCACAGAGGTTAATAATTCTTCTTTAGTCATTGTTGGGTCGGTTTTTCTTATACCAGTCTCGAAAGGTTTCTTTTTGCACTTCGGGCAGTTCACGATCTTCTACCCATGGGTCAATGGTGCTGTTTTTAAGCAGGAACTTGGGCAGTACATGCAGCATGTTATAGGTCATTTTCTCCATTTTCTCAAACCTTTCGGAACTGCCTAATAACTCATCAGCGGCAGCGAAACCAAGTCTTCTGCCGAAAGGAGTTTTCTTGTTTTCCATCATCACTTTTCGCCATTCTAAAATCTGGTCGGCAATGTTGATGTGCACTGGGCAAACCTCGGTGCATGATCCGCACAGGGAAGAATGATAAGGTAATTAAGAATACATATCCATATCAAAGGTAGGATCCAAAATAATTCCAATAGGTCCGGAGTAAGTTGCGCCGTACGATAAACCGCCACTTCTGCGGTATACAGGGCAGGTGTTCATGCAGGCGCCACAGCGAATACACTTCAGCGAATGCCAGAACTGGTCCATACCGAGACGTTTACTTCTTCCGTTATCAGTTAAAACAACATGCATCTCACTGCCTTCGCGCGGGCCGGAGAAATGAGAGGTATATTGTGTAGCAGGCGTTCCCAATGCACTTCTGGAGAGCAATCGGATAAAAACCCCTAAATCTTCGAGCTTGGGCAACAGCTTTTCTATCCCTATACTTGCTATATGGAGGGGCGGTAAACTCGCCGTCAAATCTGCGTTCCCTTCATTGGTGCATACCACAAAACTGCCGGTTTCGGCAATAGCAAAGTTGCCACCGGTCATTCCGGCATCTGCGACAAGAAACTTAGGTCTCGCGTTGTTCCTCATCGATTCGCATAGCGAGTGAGGGTCGTCATCATTGGGATTTGTACCAATTTTTTCAGCAAAAAGTTTCGCAACATCTTCTGTGGTTTTATGAATTGCCGGCATTACAATATGGCTTGGTCTTTCATCAGAAAGCTGTTGTATCCGTTCTCCTAAATCGGTTTCCAGCACATCAATACCTTTTTTTTCTAGGAAGGGAGTCATGCCGCACTCCTCCTGCAACATCGATTTCGATTTGATGATTCTCTTAACGTTGTGATGGCTCAGGATATCATATACAATCGCATTGTGCTCATCGGCATCTTTAGCAAAGTGAACCTGTATTCCGTTCTTAGTGGCATTCTCTACAAACATTTCAATGTATTGATCGAGATGCGTTAGTGTGTGCTCTTTTATTTGTGAAGCCAGGTTTCTCAGCGTTTCCCATTCTGGGATCTCGTTGGCAACTTTACTGCGTTTCATCAGCGCGGCATACAGATGCTCATCATGCTCTTTCTCATGAACATTGTCTTGCTTAATGAATTTTCTAGCGTTATCTTCTACTTGAACTTTTCCCATAATCTAGCTTTTTTAAAAAGGTCCGTTATTTAGAACTTGTGCGATATGCAAGAACTTAAGATCAGATTTTTCTCTTGCTGCAATTCCTTGCTGGTGCATCAGGCAAGACATATCAGGCGATACCACGTATTCTATACTGTGCTTGGTGTAGTCGGCTACTTTATCCTGACCCATTTTTGCACTTACCGCTTCATCGGTTACACAAAATGTACCGCCAAATCCGCAACATTCCTGTGGGCGGTCTATCACTTCAATATCAATTCCTCTTACATTTTTTAAGAGGTTCTCGGGCTTGTTAAAATAGGGTTCTCGCCATTCGAATCGTGAGGCAAGATGCAAACCACGTACTGCACTGCAGGAGTTATGAATGGCAATCCGGTGCGGAAACTCAACCTGAGAAAAATCCTGAATCTGAAGAACATCGTGAATAAACTCCACCAGTTCTATCGTTTTCGCCCGGATCTGCTTTACCTCCTCGGTTTGGTCAATAGCAGTCATGTGCAGCTTCACGTGTTTCACACAACTCCCCGCAGGTCCCACAATGTAATCAACATCCAAATCTTTAAAGTTCTCACAGAACTGAGTTTCGGTTTTTATAGAGTGCTGCTCATCCCCCTCATTCGCCATCGGTTGTCCGCAACAGGTTTGATGCAGTGGGAAAACCACCTCAACGCCCAGTTTCTCCAGCAATTCTAGAGACGCTATGCCCGCTTTTGGATAAATTAAATCAATATAACACGGGATAAATAATGCAACTTTCATTTTTGTCGGTTCTATTTAATTTCAATAATACAACGAATTGAAAAAAGATGATGTTCTTTTGCACGATTTTTTTTGTGCAATGGCCAATTTATAATCATTAGAAATAACACACCAGAATTAAAATCTTTTACTATTTTTACCCGTCGTTTCTCAGCAAAGAAATCGAAGGCAGCAGTATTTGTTTTGTAGCAACTGCACATGCTGATTTCGTACGATATAAAGAAAAGGCAACGAATAAAACTATTTAAAGGAAGATCATTATGACAAAAATATTCAAAAGAACAAATTCTTCAGATCTGGATTTTATTGAACTGATCAAAGAACTTGATTTTTATCTCGCTCTTAAAGATGGCGAAGAGCATTCTTACTATGCACAGTTCAACAAGATTTCGGAACTTCCGCATTGCATCGTGATGTACGAAGATGATGTTCCCGTAGGTTCCGGAGCAATAAAACAGTACGATCGTGAGACCGCTGAAGTAAAACGTATGTTCGTAAAGCCCGATTACCGGGGGAAAGGTAGTGGCACCGAGATTTTGCAACACTTAGAACAGTGGGCCAAAGAACTGGGATATACGCATACCATTCTCGAAACAGGAAAACGGCAGACAGAAGCGGTAAGACTCTACAGTAAAACGTATGAAGTAATCCCCAACTATGCACAGTATGAAGGGATGGAAGATAGCATCTGTTTCCAAAAAAACCTTTAATTCACAATGGGTTTGTTTGGTGATTAGTACGCGTGCAGTTTGTGCATTTGCTTGCCAAATTCTTTTCATCATCCATTCTCGCACACATCTTTAGTGGGTAACCACAAAACGAACCCACAGCAATATAAAACAAAAAATTCACAGCCAGTATGAAAATTGCGATCATAGGAGTGGGGTTAATAGGAGGATCAATCGCATTAAAACTTCGCCAAGAAAACATTGTTCACCACGTATTTGGTGTCGACCAAAACCAAAATCACCTTCAAACGGCAATTGATAGAGGTATTATAGATGAAGCCACCACGCTCGACAATGCCCTTGCCCAGGCAGAGCTTATTTTTCTTGCCATTCCGGTAGATGCTGCGCGTAAGCTGTTGCCGCAGGTTTTGGATCATGCTACAAAGCAACAGACTGTAATGGATGTCGGCTCTACCAAATGCGGTATTACTGCAGCCGTAAAGAATCATCCAAACCGGCAACGGTATGTCGCTTTTCATCCCATGTGGGGTACCGAGAATTCGGGACCCGGCGCAGCCACAGCAGAGAGCTTCTCGGGCAGAGCCGCTGTTATTTGCAACGCAGAAGAGTCTGCAAAAGATGCCTTGGAAACCGCCTCGCATATTGCTGAAAATTTAGGCATGCACCTCATCTATATGAGTGCCGAAGATCACGATCTGCATACGGCATACATTTCCCACATATCCCATATCACTTCCTACGCGTTGGCAAATACCGTTTTAGAAAAAGAAAGGGAAGAAGATACTATTTTTCAACTCGCAAGCACCGGATTTTCCAGCACCGTTCGTTTGGCCAAGTCGCATCCGGAAATGTGGGTGCCCATCTTTAGGCAGAACAAGGAAAATGTGTTAGATGTTCTTAATGAGCATATTACCCAGCTTCGTAAATTCAAATCTGCATTAGAAAAAGAGAACTACGATTATTTGGAAGAGCTTATTCGTAACGCCAATAAAATAAGAGGAATTTTAAAGTAAACCTTAACGCCGAGGGGGTAGGTTGCAAAGTGGTTTTACGAGTAAACTATAGAGGTCAGCTCAGTTATTATGGCAATCCTCTAATGCTCAAAAGAAAGAGTAGCCCCTTATGGGATTTCTTTTATTTTTAATGTAAAATTAAGTTCTTTTTAGTACGGTTAAGAACGATTTTTGATGCATCTCTCATTAATAAAATATCATAAAAATGGCAGAACTTATATTAATTCGTCACGGTCAATCCGAATGGAATTTACAAAACCGCTTTACAGGGTGGAAAGATGTCGATTTAACAGATCTCGGTATTCAGGAAGCTCATGGTGCGGCGGCAAAAATTGAAAAAGACCACATTGATGTCGCTTTCACTTCCGAACTTAAAAGAGCACAACATACCCTGGCTATTGTCTTGCAAGACGATCAGCTGGAAAGCATTCCTGTACACAAAAATTTGGCATTAAACGAAAGAAGTTACGGAAGTCTCGAAGGGCTCAACAAAGCTGAAACTGCTGAAAAGTATGGTGCCGAGCAAGTGCATATATGGAGAAGATCCTATGACGTTCAGCCGCCCAATGGCGAAAGTTTGAAAGACACCTACAACAGGGTAATGCCCTACTTCAAAAACGAAATTCTGCCCCAGTTGCTTGCTGGCAAGAATGTGCTGGTCGTTGCACACGGCAACAGCTTGCGGTCTTTGATGATGTATCTTGAAAAGCTCACACCCGAGCAAATTCTGAGCAAAGAATTAGCCACTGGCGTTCCTGTGGTGTATAATATTGACCAGAAAGTAGTGGAGGAAATGAACGCTGATGCCGATTTTCCCGCTCAGGTAGCAGAAGTCAGATGACCTGTTTTAATATAGAGATCTTTGGTTGAAGCTGATAATTCATCCACCTCGACGGTGCACAGTCACGCATTATTCTACATCATAACGCCATGCCAAGGTTGGCCAAGGTTGATATCGATGCTTCTGAAAAGAAAGTCAACCCGTATGGTATGTCATTTTGTTAGGCAGAGGCAAGCGAATAGAATCGCAGTATTCACTGATTCTAATTCTTCTGTTGCAACATTGGGCTTACTTATTTCTGACACAGATCCAGCAAATCCAGAAAAACCAAAGGTTTAATGTAAAACACCTGACTTCTAAGTTTGATGTAGTGAAGCAAATGCTGTGCGCGATAATTGCGCATGGTGTGCTCGCCTACGCCAAGAAGTTTTGCCAGTGTAGATTCGTGTACAATCATTGTTTCATCCAGTACAAAGTTTCCTTTTAGCAACTGGCGATGAAGTTCCCGTTGTTCATGACGCCATTGTTCCAGTGCGTTCATGCTAAGATTAAGTTTCTTATTCATGGTATTTGTGTTTGTTAATGGAGATTCAAAATTACTACACCCATCCGAAAGGATAACCTGTGTTTTAACGGTAAATCCGGGGGTGAATACACCCAAAAATGACTTGCTTGTTCATCTGGAATACAGCTCTGCATCAAAGTAACACTGCTCATCACCCCTTTTCAAATCATTCGTCGCCTACCCAAGCACCTGTGTGGTACCCTGGTAGTACCTGCGTGGCACTATAAAAGGACAAGAAAAGGACAAGAAAAGGACTAGAAGGGGACTAAAAAAGTACAGGTATAAAACTTAATAACCTTGTATATCAGTGTTTTATGAAAACGAGATGAAAAATAACGAGAAATAACGAGAAATCACGGCAAAGAATCTGGACCCAGCTGCAGAACGATCTACCTTTGGCTCAATAATAACCATAAAAACATGAAATCATGGGCAAATTAAGTAATTCCTTATTGTCTGGCTCATTCGGTCGCACTGGCCGTTTAGTAGTAGCCAATGTGAACGGAACAGAAATCCTCAAACACCGTCCACGTAAACCAACCGGTAACCGCAACCAAAAGCAACTGCTCATCCAGCAGCGCATGGTAGAATCGTACAACTTCCTGAGTGCGTACAAGCATTTTGCTACAAAGTTTTTCGGAAGAAAGAATGGCATGAGATCCGCCTACAATATGGCGATGTCAAACATCATGAGCCATTTTCAGCTCGATTTTACATTAATGCAGATCTCGATCCTATACCCGGGAATTGCTTTTGCAAAGGGCTCATTGCTTCAGCCGGTCATCACCGGTCTGGTATCTGCTGCAGCCAACTCTTTTATCATAGAGTGGCTCGATAATTCAGCAGGCAATGCAGTGCGACAGACGGATCTTGTTCAGATTCTTTATGCCTTAGAGGGCGAAACATCTTCCGTATTTATCGAGAATGTGGCAACAAGAGCCGATGGCGCCTATACAGCAGCATTACCTCCGTCATGGGCAGGTCAGCCAGTGCATGTATGGATGGGGTTTCTAGCTGCCGATTTGGAGGGGGTTTCCAACTCGGTGTATGCGGGTAGCGTGGTCATCAGCTAAAGATGAAAGGGCTGCCAATGGCAGTGCAACCGGCAAAGCAGCAACGGCCGCTTTGTCGGTTTTTTGTGCTTACACAAAAGGAAGATATTAAACTGGCATGTGTTTGTATAACTAAAAGCCCTCTTTAATTCCACTGAAACACAACGATTACAGGGGCGTAATGGTAATCAGTCAGCACTCCAATTTCTTGGCTTTTTTGTAGAAAGGTATTTTTATGGAATATGATTTTTAGCATACTTTGGAATTGCTTTCATAATAAATTGATAATCAGTATATAAACTATGTTTTTTATTGGTTAAATTTTCTTAGTGTGTGGAGATTTTTCGTAACTTGCGAGCTATAAAATTTCCCTAAAATTTATTTAAATGAAACTGTATCTTAACATTAACTTCCAGACCAAGATGGGTGAAAAGCTCCAGGTACTGGTCGTGGAAGATGGAAATGAAAACAAAACCCATTTCCTCACTTATACAGATAACGGAAACTGGAGGGTCGAGATCGATTACTTCTCCAAGTCCATTACCTACAAATATCAATTGCTAAACGAGGTAGATGAGGTAGTTGACGAAGAGTTTTCACTGCACCACCTTAATTTCCCGCACAACTACGACGAGTTTGTTATTGATGACAGTTGGAATTTGAAAAACTTTCCCGAGAATTACCTCAACAATAAAATCCTTAAAAATAAATTAAGCGGCTTCAGACCCGAAAAAATGACGGTATTAAAAAAACATACCCATCTTTTTCGATTAGAAGCACCGGTTTACCATCCCGATTGGCGAGTGGTGATACTGGGCAATTGTGATGCGCTTGGCCAATGGCAGTGGCTCAGCACACTTCCTATGGCACAAACCGATTTTGGTATTTGGGAGGCAGCAGTCGAGTTGCCAATCAACCAGATGGTGCAGTATAAATATGGTTTAATGAATAACGCTTCCGGCGAAGTTTTCGACATCGAGTACGGAAGCAATCGTTGGGTGTTGCCCAATGCCGAAAAGAACGTGCTGCTCGTTAAAGCAGATCATTTCTTCAGATTCAAATCTTTCGAGCTCTATCATGCAGCAGGCGTAGCAGTGCCTGTTTTCTCACTCCGTACCCAAAACGGCTTCGGAGTAGGCGAATTTGCCGACTTAAAACCACTGGCAGATTGGGCGAAAAAAACCAATCTTTCAGTCCTGCAGATTCTGCCTATTAACGATACCACAGCCAATTATACATGGACAGATTCTTATCCCTATGCTGCGATATCGGTATATGCACTCCATCCGCAATACCTGTCGATAGAGCAATTGCCTTACCCATTACCCACCGAACTTCAAGAGGAGTTTAAAGCAAAAAAAACAGAACTCAACACACTCGATTTAATCGATTATGAGCAGGTAATAGCCGGTAAATGGAAGTACATAAAAGCCATCTTCGATGCCAATAATCAGGACATCGTAAAAGATAGAAATTTCAAAAAGTTCATCAAAGACAACGAAGAATGGCTAATTCCCTACACCGCATTTTGTGTGCAGAGAGATAAATACAAAACACCCAACTTCAACCTTTGGAAAACCCATAAGAAATATATTGCCGGCAAAATTGCCCCCTTCTTTACAGCGAAAAGCAAAGATTATCTAGCAGTAATACTACATGCGTGGGTGCAGTATCAGCTTCATCTTCAACTTAAGGAAGCCATCGACTATACCCACCAGTTAGGAGTTTCAGTGAAGGGTGATTTGCCCATTGGTATTTACAGATACTCTGTGGAGGCATGGGCAGAACCAGACCTTTTCGGCATGGATTTTCAGGCCGGTGCACCACCAGATCAGTTTACCGACTTAGGCCAAAATTGGGAGTTCCCTACTTACAATTGGGAAGCCATGAAAGCAGACGGCTACCGTTGGTGGAAAAACCGCTTCAAAGCACTCGAACAATATTTCGATGCCATGCGAATCGATCACATTCTTGGCTTTTTTAGAATTTGGCGCATGCCAATGAGTGCCACACAAGGTATTCTTGGCTACTTTTACCCCGCCGTTCCGGTAAGGGTAGAAGAGTTTCAGCAACGTAATATCCCTTTCAATTACGAAAGATATTGCTTGCCTTTCATCAATGATCAGGTGCTGTGGAATTATTTTGGAGACGAAAAAGAGGCCATCCGCCATGAGTTCATGGAAGATCAGCATAACGGAACCTACCGTTTAAAGGATGAATTCAATACCCAGAGAAAACTCAAAGAACACTTCGAGCAATATCCGCATCCATGGGCAGCAGATCAGTTGATTTCTCTTTGCGCCAATGTACTTTTCCTTCAGGAAGAATTGGCAGGGGGAGAAATGGTTTATCACCCAAGATTCAATGTTGATAAAACAGATTCTTACAGACTCCTGTCAGATTGGGAAAAACAAAGCATTTACGATTTATACATCGATTATTTCTTCAAAAGACAAGATGGGTTATGGTACAAAAATGCTATGGAGAAGCTGCCAATGATCCTCAATGCTACAGATATGTTGATCTGTGGTGAAGACTTAGGCCTCGTTCCCGATTGCGTTCCACAAGTATTGGATCGGTTAGCAATCACTGCACTCAAGGTGCAGCGCATGCCATCAGAAAACATCCCTTGGTACAATCCAAAAAATGCAGGATATATGAATGTGGTTACGGCGAGTTCACACGACAGCTCCACGCTGCGGCAATGGTGGCATGAAGATCGCAACTATTCGCAAAGATACTTCAACCAGCAATTAGGGCAATTCGGCACCGCGCCTTGGAATCTCGAGTCTGATCTTGCAACCATCATTATGAAGCAACACCTTTACAACGAAGCCATGCTCGCCATATTCCCCATTCAGGAGTTTTTAGCAACAGATGATCAATTGGTAAATCCACAAATGGATAACGAGCGCATCAATAACCCCGCAGTTTTCCCACATTATTGGAGGTATCGCATGCATCTAACGTTGGAAGATTTAGTCGAGCAAGAACACTTCAATGCTAAAATTGCTTCGTGGATAGCAGATGCCAACAGAGCATAAAACGCAGTGAATAAACATCCTTGCTGATTAGCAGAAAATACAGGATGCACGCACTATTTGCAACATAAAATGGTTGTGTATTCCACCCAATTCAAAAGGAAGTTAAAACATCGCTTTTAACTTCCTTTTTATATTTGAATCCAACAAGATAAATAATCCCTAAACTTCTTGTAGGTAGGCGTTTGCTTTAATTTTTGAACAACATTTTGGCACGCTTTTCTAATAGAGTATAGTGCACCCTTAAAACAACGGTATAAAGACATGAAAAAAATACTTTTTGGATTTGCAGTGTTAGCCATCACGCTCACTTCCGCCCAGAATTACCCCGATTATTATCCCAATAATGGTAGCAACAATGGTTACTATGGCGATTATGATGATGAGTATTGGTTCCCTGATGATTATTATTACCAATACCCCGATAATTACTATACCAGCGATTATTACCAAAGTTATTATAACGATTATCGAAATAGCATCGCCGATATCAACTGGAATCGCTTCTTTAGAAGATATCAACTTGCACCTTGGCAAGTACAGCAAATCATCATGCTCAACGAAATGTACCCCAGCTTTTCTGCATGGAACAATTACTATCGCTATAACCCCGATAGGTGGTATTACGATCGTTTCTACGCATTAGAAAGAATATTGGGGCCAAGGGTTTTTGTCGTATTCCAGAATAGGTATTATGGTGGTTACAGTCCGGTGCAGTATTATCAGCAATACAGAAGGCAGCATTACGCATCCACAGTTTATATCATTCCCCAATACCGTAATATCAATATTGATCGCTACAGGGTAGATCGCGTGCAATACAACCAAGCAAACCCCCACCCGTATTTCGGATTTGGTAATGGCGGGCGAAACAGTAACAACGGCATCATCAATAGTAATAATGGCGGTTTCAGAAACGATGCCAATACCAATCAGGGTGGTTTTAGAAACGATAAAAATACCAACACAGGTGGAGGTTTCCGAAATGATACCAACAGTAACAAAAGTGGTTTTAAAAACGATAAATCCACCAATGCAGATGGCTTCAGAAACGATAGCAATACCAACAGCGGTGGGTTCCGAAACAATAGCACACCCAATAACAATGGTACCTTGCGGAATGATAGCAACAGCAACAGCGGTGGCTTTCGCAGCACCCCAAAAGTGCAGTCTCCATCATCCGATGCGGGTTCCGGTTCTGGTGGTTTCCGAAACAACCAAAGCAGTACCGGCTTCAGAAGTCAGTTTTCTGCAAGCGAGGCAAACTTGAGAAATACACCTTCAGAACAAAATATACAAAGCAATAGCAGTGGCTTTAAGCCATCCGAGCCAGCAGCGCAGAGTTCCGGGAGACGGTTTTCTTCGCATTAATTTTAGTTTTTAATGTTAGTAAATGAGAGAGAGTGGTCGCAGGTATGCAGACCACTCTTTTTAATTTTAAATAATCATTAAATCTTAACAATGCACATTCTCCGGCAAATATTTAATAATAGTTTTGTGTAATGAAGATTCTTTATGCCATACAGGGTACAGGAAACGGTCATGTAAGCAGAGCCCGCGAGATTATTCCCCATTTAAAAAAGCATGGAGAAGTAGATCTGCTCATCAGTGGTACGCAGGCAGAGGTGGGTTTAGATGATCCTGTGAAGTACCGATTCAACGGCTTTGGCTTTGTATTTGGCTTGAATGGAGGAGTCGATTTTGCAGAAACCTGGCGCAGATTCGATTCTGTACAGTTTGCGAAAGACATCAGCCATTTACCTGTCCACAGCTACGATTTGGTCATCAACGACTTCGAACCGGTTACCGCTTGGTCCTGTAAATTAAAAAGAAAAAAATCGGTTGGCATGAGTCACCAGTCTGCTTACCTTTCCAAGAAAACGCCGCAGCTAAATGGCTTTCATTGGGGCAAAACCATTATGAATCATTACGCACCCGCCACCCAGCACGTTGCATTTCATTTTGAAAAGTATGATGAGTACATCCATACCCCCGTCATAAGAAGAGAAATACGAGATCTTAATCCACAGAATTTAGGCCATTATACTGTTTACTTACCCGCCTACTCCGATGAATATATCTTGGAAAAAGTGAGAAAGATACCTCATTCAAAGTGGCATATTTTTTCTAAGCACTCGTCCCGAAGTTATCAGCAAGATAATGCAGAGGTGTTTACTGTTGATAACAAGGCCTTTCAAGAATCGTTATCGGGTTGTGCCGGGCTGCTTACCGGCGGCGGTTTCGAAGGACCCGCAGAAGCATTATTCTTAGGTAAGAAAGTGCTGGCAGTGCCCATGCACAACCAGTACGAGCAACAGTGCAATGCGCTGGCTCTGGAGCAACTTGGCGTACCCATAATCTGGAAAGAAAGCGAGTTCGAGACCCAACTGAAATCCTGGGTGGCTGAAGATAAAGTCATCCCTGTTCACTTCCCCGATGAAACCGAAGAAATCGTACGCAAAACGATTGAGAATTATCGATAAAGATCTATTTAACAAAAAATTATGAAGAACGTTTTTTAACTAATGGTTTAGTATGGTATCAAAAAGCCAAATAACAAACCCACAAAATAGTTAAGAAAATGAAAAAATTAGTTTTTAGTGCTGCTCTGGCCTTATTCGCTACATCTTTTGCAATGGCTCAACAATTAGGACATACCCAAAATGATGCAGCTCAGTTTGAACAAAAAAGAGCCGAAAGGTTGAAAACCATGCAGTCAGATTTAGGACTTTCGGATGCGCAAGTGGCAAAGATTAAAGAACTGCAGGAAAAAAGAATGCAAGAGAGAAAAGCGATGGAACCCAAAATGCAGGCAGAAAGAAAAGAGAAAATGGAACAAATGAAAGCCAAAAGAGAGCAACACGAGGCGGAGATGAAACAAATTCTTACCCCTGAGCAATTCCAGAAATGGCAGTCGCAAAGAAAAGAGATGATGCTCAAACGAGGCCCTAAAATGGGTGACATGCAGCTCAATAAAACGCAAGTTCATTAAGCAATTTCATATTTTATTTTTAGAGATGAGGGCAGAAGTTTTTTCTGCTCTCTTTTTTTTATCCATAAATGATGGCGGTTTCCAACACTTTTTTTCCGAGCTTTTCCAGTACAGATTTGTATTCATCAATTTGCTGCTGATGTTTTTCTTGTCTTTCACCCGTTTTAAAATCAACAATAATATAGCCATTGCCGGTATCAATTAGGCGGTCGGGTCTATAAATACGTGTTGCACCGTTCTCCGAAATCATAATATCTTTTTCATTAATCACCTTTTGATGATCAACGAAATATTTTGAGTAATCTTTATTGTTCAGGATCAGGTAGATTCGTTCTGCGATCTCATTTTTTTCTTCGGTGGTAATGATGCCCTCCAAAAGATAAGATGCCAGCACTTTTTCCACTTCACTGGTTGTGTTTATTTGTGCTAAAATTTCATGAGCAAAAATACCTATACGCACTTTTTCTATTCTGTTTTGGTACTGTCGCGATGGTGTTGCAATTTTTATTGCATCCGGATTTTTCCCTTTTGTATCGCGAAATACTACTGCTAATGTGGCTAATTCTGATGCTTTCTTATGTTTCTGTTTCTTTAGAATATCTTCTGTTACTTCGTATAAGTCAAATGACGAGATCTCTTCTCCCGATTCGTTCAGGGGAATCCTTGGTTGGAGGAATTCATAAATCTCCAGGTGGTTGCTGGTTTTGTTGGGTTTTTCAATGTAGAAAAAAAGCTGTTCTACGGGTCTTGTGGTCGCCACATACTGCAGGCAAAAGCGGTCGATTTTGTTCTCGTAGATGTGGTCTTGATTAAATTTTTCCATTTCAGGACTGTATTTTTCAAGCTCTTTTGCAAAGGGATCAATGTTAACTGAAGACAAACCTGATTCATCTTCCACCGGCATCCAACTCGAAAATTTACTGTCTTTGTTTTCATTTGTCATCGGTAAAAATACCACCGGAAACTCCAGCCCTTTCGCTTTGTGGATCGTCATCATCTGCACGGCATCAATGTTTTCGGACTGTTTAATCGTCATAGATTGGGCTTCTTCGTTCCAATATTTCAAAAAATCCTTCAATGTAGAACCCGGATTTTGGGTGTAGCCGTAAACCATTTCCAAATAGTTAAAAATAAAGTCGGTTTCCTTTTTAGGCACCGAAAACTCATGCAGAAAATGCTCGATGTAATTGTACAGATTTAACAATGTTAAATCATTTGTTTTCAAATTAATATGGTATCTCTGAAAGATGAGATTTTCCATATCTTCTTTACTTCCTGCTGCCAGCATTTGCATCATCTCGGCACTAAAATCTTCAATTTTAATCTTCTCTAGAGTGTTTAGGTAATACATCATGCGGACGGCAAACTGCAGGTTATCTGGGTTTTGCTGCCATCTTAAAAATTCGGTGAGCGCCAAAAGTGTTGATGATAGATTTAAGGTAAGTCCCGCCTCAGAAATGGTTTTGATGAAAACGAATTCCCCCTTGTATTGTACTTTCAGGTTACCAAGAAGTTGCGAATAATTGAAAATATCAACATTTCCTCGGCAAAGAATAGTAACATCTGAAAATTGAAAACCTTGATTGAGCAACGATTGAAGGTCTTCCTTCATTTTCTCGGCAACTTCTGCGTAAAATACCTGTTTTTTACCGTTTTCAACGAGATTGATGCGCACTCTTCCGGCAAAATGTGAACGTGGAATCTGATGCGAGTTTCCGAAAATCTCACGGTGCTCATCATTGGTTTTTTGAGCCATAAATGCGTAAAGATCATTGTTGAAATTAACAATGTTAACCGCACTTCGCCAGTTGTTTTCCAAGTTTTCTACTTGCGCAAACGGTGGTGTTTTTTCTTTTTTATTGATCACGTCGAGCATAAGTTGTGCATCTCCGCCACGAAAACGGTAAATGCTCTGCTTGGGATCACCCACCAAGGTGAAAGTCATGTTTTCTTGCGATAAAGCATGGTCTTTTAGAGGAGAAAAATTTTGCCATTGGATGAATGAAGTATCCTGAAATTCATCAAAAAAGTAATGTGAAAATTTAGTTCCTATTTTTTCGTAAATGAATGCAGACGGCTCTTCGCGTAGATTTTCATGGATCAAAACATTAAATTTGGACAACAGCACCACATCATTTTCATCTTCAATGGTGGCAAGTTTATCCTGAATCTCTTTGTTGACTTTCAAGGGGAGAATGGCTCTCAAAACCTTCTCGTTTTTTTTCTGAAGAATGTAATTGTCAATAATTTTTTGACGGCTAGCAATGAGTTGCTCGATAATGTCCAAAATTTCTGGCTGCCTTTTTTTTGATTTTGAAGAGGCGCCTTTTCGGTATTTTTCTTGAACCGCATCTTCATCTGTGGGAAAAGGAAATTTTCCCTTCTGGTGATAATGTGCGAGCACATTTTCGAAAAACTTTGCTATAGTGCCGCCGCTTGCAGTTGCAAAATCATCGGCTCTCAAGTCTTTTTCGTTTAGTAAAATAAGGGTTTGTTCAGCTATTTTTTTGGAATCATCTTTTAAATTCTCTATGCTGCTGCGTAAATTTTGACGTGCACTTTCGTACGATGCCCAATCGAAATCTCGGTTTTCATCAAGCTGAAAGTAATGTTTATCCTGCACATATTCCTTTGCAGAAGTGTACAGCGTTTTGCTAAGATTGATGCGTTCTTCGTTCTCCAAACTGTAGTTCACGTAATCCATAAAAGCATCAGAGATACTGCTTTCTGTACCAATTTCGTCCAGCATCTTATCTACGGCTTCAATGAGGAAAGGTTCGGGTTTTATCTCCAGATTAAAATTTTGTGATAGCCCTAGCTCATGAGAAAAGCTGCGCACCAACCGAGAATTGAACTTGTCTATCGTACCAATGTTGAGGGTAGAGTAGTGGTGCAGGATGTAATCGAGCGTTTTCTTGGATCGAAGATGCAGGTCATCAATCGTGACCACAATGCCCTCCTGTTTTAGTTTTTCCTGAATTCCCTGCAAATCCTTGTTGGTTGCGTAATCATCCTTAATGAAATTTTTCAACCATTCGATGATTCGATGCTTCATTTCATTGGCCGCCTTGTTGGTAAAGGTTAACGCAAGAACTTGCCTGATTTTCTCGTGCTGATCAGGATATTTGAGGCAAATCGCCAGAAGCTTTTGTACCAGCGAATAAGTTTTTCCGGATCCTGCAGAAGCATTGATAACGGTGTAATTGTTTTGCATCGAATGAAGATAATTAACTTTTAAAAATAAAAAAAATTTGTCAATCTGAAAAAAAATATTACTTTTGCAGTCCAAAATGAGATGTAAAATATGTTAATTATTCCAGTAAAAGATGGCGAAGCTATCGACAGAGCATTAAAAAAATACAAAAGAAAATTCGACAAAACAGGAGTTGTAAGAGCTTTAAGAAGCAGACAGCAGTTCATCAAACCGTCGGTTACTAAAAGACAGGCGAACTTGAAAGCAGCTCACAAACAGAGAAATCTGAGCAAAGAGGAGCAGGCATAAGCCGAAATTTTCTTCAAGAAATATTAAAATCACTTTTCGAATAGTTATATTTGAAGAGTGATTTTTTATTTAGTAATGGTACAACGTTTTTTAGAATATATTGAGGTGGAAAGGCGGTACTCGCCCAATACACTGATCAGCTATGAGAAGGATTTGAGCGATTTTTCTGAATTCCTTTTAAAAACGGAAGCGCATCAGGATTTTACCCAAATTGAGAAGAAGGTGATTCGCAATTTTATGGCAGCACTTTCCGAGAAGGGAGTTTCGCGAAGATCCATCAATCGAAAGCTTTCGTCGCTGAGAAGTTTTTACCGTTTTTTGTTGAAGGTAGGTGAGGTGAAGGTTTCGCCGGTTGAGAGCGTGCAGTCGCTGAAATTTTATCCTGAGAAGCAAATCCCGTTTTCAGAAGATGAAATGTCAGTGGTTTTGTCTGGTGAATCGGAGGTTTACAACGGCTCTCTTTTGAAAGAACTTATTATCGAAACGCTATACCAAACCGGTATGCGTAGAACGGAACTTATCCATCTTTTGTTAGAGAATGTTGATTTTGACCGGGCAGAGATTAAAGTGATTGGAAAGGGAAATAAGCAGCGAATTATTCCTGTTGCAGCATCCTTGCTTGATCGTTTTCGCGAATACCTCAAAGAGCGAAAACCGCTGCCAGAAAGCAATGTCTTCTTTTTTGTCAATGAAAATGGTAAAAAATTGTATGATAAATTTGTGTATTCTGTTGTTAATTCCTACCTTGGTCTTGTTACTTCAAAACAGAAAAAAAGCCCTCATATTTTAAGACATAGTTTTGCGACGCATGTCTTGGGAAATGGGGCTGAAATTTCTAAAGTGAAGAAGTTGATGGGGCATCAGTCGCTTGCATCAACGCAGGTTTACACGGATGCCAACATCGAGCAATTGAAAAAAGTGTTTAACAATGCTCATCCGAGAGCAAAAAAAATGTAGTCTATGAAAATTAAAGTACAGTCAATGGGATTGACGCCTCATGCACCGCTTGAAGAATATTTAGAAAAAAAATTAAGCAAGCTCGAAACATTTTATGATAAGATCCATGGTTGCCAAGTTTATCTGAAGGTGGAAAATACCGCAGATAAAGAAAATAAAACTGCAGAGATCAAGTTGGAAGTTCCAGGCGATGATATTGTTGTGAAAAAGACGACGGCTTCTTTTGAAGAAAGTGTTGACCTATGTGTGGAAACTGCTAAAAAGCTGCTAATCAAGAAAAAAGAAATGGCATAAGGTAAATTGCTAAAAATAATTCAAAATAATTTGTGGATTTCAAAAAAACTCCCTTATATTTGCACTCGCAAAAAGAGATAAGAAGTTCTTTTGAAATCTATTTGCCTCCTTAGCTCAGTTGGCCAGAGCACGTGATTTGTAATCTCGGGGTCGTGGGTTCGAATCCCTCAGGAGGCTCGTTTTTTTTGTAAAATTGGGGAGATTCCAGAGTGGCCAAATGGATCAGACTGTAACTCTGCTGTCTTACGACTTCGCAGGTTCGAATCCTGCTCTCCCCACATTTTTTATAAAAGTATTTGCAAGTGGAAAAAAATATTTTTAAATTTGCAAACCGTTTACCAACCGATTTTGGAAACAAAAATGCGGAAGTAGCTCAGTTGGTAGAGCGTCAGCCTTCCAAGCTGAATGTCGCGAGTTCGACCCTCGTCTTCCGCTCAAAGAAATCACAACCAAGAAAACGGCTTGTGATTTTTTTTTAAAATTTCGCCGACTTAGCTCAGGGGTAGAGCGTTTCCTTGGTAAGGAAGAGGTCGTGAGTTCAAATCTCATAGTTGGCTCTTTATTTAATCTCTCAAGTTTTTGAGAGATTTTTTATTTTACCTAATTTAGCATAAATTCTTCCCTGCATGCATATTCTTATTCTTGAAGACGATCTCGTTCTGGCTGCTGAACTTAAAAAGTTTTTGGAACTGGAGGATTATCGAGTTTCTGCGGTGCACGACGGCGTGTCTTTCTTGGAAGAGATTCAACAAAGTAATTTCGATTTTTATCTTCTCGACATCAATGTACCCAAAATAAACGGGCTGGATGTGTGCAAAATAATCCGTGAAAAAGACACGGAAACGCCCATTATCATTATTTCAGCATACGGAGAACTTTCCGATAAGCGAAAGGCATTTGAGAATTTGGCAGATGATTATTTGGTGAAACCTTTTCAGTTTGAGGAGTTGCAAATGAGACTTTCTGCCCTGCAACGTAGGAAATTGGGAGCAGAACTTGGTGAAAGTAGTAGAATCACCATCCATGATCTTGAAATCCTCAAAAACGAACAGAAAGTGTTTCGGGCAGGCAAAGAAATCAACCTTACCGTGAAAGAATATTTTTTGCTCCTCCTGTTGGCGGAATCACCGGGTAGAATTTTTTCTAAACAACAGATCAGCGAAAAAGTGTGGGATATTCATTTCTCCACCAACACCAATACGATTGAGGTGTACATTAATTTTTTAAGAAAGAAGATTGATAGGGATTTTGATACCAAACTTATCCACACCAGAACCGGTTTTGGCTATTACCTTAAAGTTGAAGAATGAATCTGAAATCCCAAATTTCACTTAATCTCAGTGTCACTTTCACTATTATTTTGGGCGTGGTTTTGGCCGTTGTTTATTTTTCTTTTTACAAATTCCGGAAAGATGAGTTTAAAGAAAACCTTGAAAACAGCGCACTGATTACGGCTAACTATATTTCAAGATTTCCGGAAGATCAGTTGAATGCTGACTCAGATTCCATTACCAATGTACGAAACAGCGTGGAAGATAATCTCTTCAAAGAAAAAGTGTTGGTTTTTGACGGACATAAAAAACTCATCTTTTCGAATATATCGAACGGTAAAGTAGAATGGAATCCCGGTAAACTGAAACAGCTGGATGAAAAAAGTAAAATTTATTGGCTGGAGAAAAAGCACGAAAATATCGGTTTAAAAACCGTGATCAACGGAGAAGCATTTTATATTTTTACCGAAGCAGAAGATGTGAACGGCAATGCAAAACTGGATTTTCTCAAGATCATGCTGCTGTCTGTATATCTGATCGGTGTTGGTTTTCTGTGGATTTTTTCTTATTTCTTCATGAGGAAGCAGCTTAAACCGCTCGATGAGTTCAAGGATCGAATTGTAAAACTTTCGGCGCAGGAACTCAACGTGAAAATGGAAGAAAGAAAAACCAATGATGAAATTAATGTCCTTATTCGTGCCTTCAACAGCATGATTGCAAAACTGGATCATTCATTTCAGCGGCAGAAAGAATTTACCTCTAGCGCTTCGCACGAAATTAAAACACCACTTACCCGAATGGCATTTCAGCTCGAAAACCTCAAAAAAGAAAGTGTTGGCGAAGAGAACCGTGAAAAGATAAGTTTGGTTCAAAAAGAAGTTTATCATCTAAGCGACACTGTAGAATCGCTTTTGCTGCTGTCGAAAATTGAGGAAAACGCCAGTGAAATGCTGGAAGAAGTGCGAATGGATGAAGTCATTTTTGAAGGTTTCGAACAAGTTCGTAGAAATGAACCGGATTTCGAAATGGATTTTGAAATTCTGAAATCTCCCGAAGAAGGAAATCTGAGCGTTCGAGGCGTAAAATCGCTGTTGAAGATTGTTTTTGTAAATATGTTGAAGAATGCGGTCGCTTATTCCGAAAAACCAAAAGTGAAAATAGAGGTGGAAGAAGAAAAGGATCATATTGCCGTTCGAATTCTCAACAAAGGCGAGTTGATTTCGGACGATGAAATTGATAAAATTTTCAATGCGTTTAACCGTGGTTCCAATTCAAGAAATACATCGGGTTCTGGTTTGGGACTTCGCATTGCCAAAAGAATTCTCGACTTTCATCATGCCGAAATACGCTATGAAAGCCAGTTTCCTGATCTCAATATTTTTACCATAACCTTCCCGACCACCTGATTTTAAGGTTATTTTAAGGTGAATTAAAGGAAGATTTAAGCTGGTCATCAGACTTTTGTGGCAAAAATCTTTCTATGCGTTTTAAGCCGTATTTTCTTCTATTACTCTTTCCTGCCGCATTTTTTTCACAACAAAAATTAAGTTTGGAGCAATGTGAGGCACTTTTCCTAAAAAATAACCTCCTTCTTTTGGCCGAACAGTATACTATTTCTGCACAGGATGCCGAAATAGTGCAGGCAAAAATCTGGGATCTGCCGGAGTTCACCTTCGAGACAAATGCCTACAATCCCGAGCAGTCTAAGGCATTTGATGTGGGGAGCTACAAAAGTGCTTCCTTGCAGCAACTCTTTCAATTGGGCGGAAAACGCCAAAAGGAAGTTGATTTCTTGCGGAGCAACAAAGAACTGGCGTTGCTTGATTATACACAACTGGTGGCAGATCTTCGGGCGGAACTGAGAAGCACTTTCTTTTCGGTTTATTTTGATGAAAAAACACTGGAGAATATCAGCCGACAGCTTGGTTATTTCAATGAACTTTTGAAGTCGTATAAAAACCTCACCAATAAAGGCATTATTTCACTAAAAGATGAGGTCAGGATTCAATCTATTGTTTTTGCATTGAATAATGATAAAATGCTCCTCAACAATGCTTTAGTCGAAATGCAACAGAAGTTTAAGTTGTTGACCGGACTTGCCGAAAACATTCAACCCGTACTTACCGATGAAAGTTTGGACGCTGCTTTTCGAGCCCGAATGCTTTTCTCAGAAGAAACCATCCAGAAAGCGGTTTTGGAAAACAACGCCGAATATCTAAAATCCATGCAGCAAATTGAAAGCAGCAAAAAATGGGAAAGCTTTCAAAAGTCGCTCAATATTCCTGATTTGCGCGGTGGAGTGCAATGGAATCAGGATGGTGGAGCTTTCAAGAATGAAGTCAATGTTTCGGTTGGAATTCCTATTCCGCTCTGGAAACAAAACAAAGGCAATGTGCAAAAGGCGAAGATTCTCACGGCTCAAACAGAAAAAAATTCCGCTTACAAAAAGCTTGAACTATTGTCAAAAGCCAGTGCGGCATTTCAAACCTGGAATAACCTCAGTGAACAGTTTCAAAGCATATCCACACAAGATATTGATGATCTGGAAACCGTTTATCAGGGAATGCTGACCAATTTCCGCAAAGGAAATGTTTCGTTGTTAGAATTCACCGATTTTACCGATAGCTACAAAGAAAACGTAATTCGAATCAACGAAATAAAAAAACAACTCCTGATGGCTCAGGAAGAACTATACCGTTTAATGCAAACCCAAAAATAACCGAATGCAAATCCAAAAAACCATACTGATCGCAGGTGCACTGCTGCTGTTTTCCTGTTCTCAAAACAACACAGAACCCCAATCGGTTTCCACGAAAAGTTTTGTGATCTCCGATACCATGATGAAAACCATTAGAGTGGCAGAAGCGACCAAGGAATATGTGAAAGAAGAACTAAAATTTTTCGGAAAAATCTCCGCCGATAAAAATCAGTACATCGATATTTATCCTTTGGTGGGAGGAAACGTACTTTCGGTAAGTGCCGAATTAGGCGATTTTGTAAAGAAAGGGCAAGTTTTGGCCACTATTCGATCTACCGAGATTGCGGGTTTTCAGAAAGACCTGAGTACAGCAAAAACCGATGTCGCAATTGCGGAAAATAATTTAAGAGTTGCTCAGGAACTTTACGCCGGAAAACTTAATACTGAAAAGGATGTACAGGAAGCCAATAGCCAACTGAAAAAAGCACAAGATGAGTTGAACCGCACCAAATCGGTGAATGAGGTGTACAATATTAAAAAAGGAAATATTTATTATGTAACCTCACCAATTTCGGGTTATGTCGTTCAGAAGGATATTAACAAAGGGATGGAATTGCGCAGCGACCGTTCCGATAATATTTTTGATATCGCCAATACCAATCAGGTTTGGGTGATCGTCAACATCGCCGAATCCGACATTAGCAAAATTTCTCTAGGAATGAAAGCAGAAATTTCCACGCTGGCGAATCCCGATCAGGTTTTTAGTGGGCAAATTGATAAAATATTTAAAGTCATTAATCCCGAAACCAACTCTATGCAGGCGAGGATTGTTCTGGATAATCCTACAGGAGCTTTGATTCCTGAAAGTAAAGCCACGATTAACGTGTACAGAAACATGGATCAGCAGGCGGTTGCCATTCCGAAAGAAGCGGTAATTTTTGAAGATAACCGATATTTCGTGGTGGTGTACCGTTCTCAAAAAGAGGTAGCAGTGAAAGAAGTAAAGCCCATCGCGCAAACAGGAAAACTTGCCTATGTTTCAGAAGGTTTGGAAGCCGGCGATCAGGTGATCACTTCCGGGCAGCTTCTCATTTTTCGCGCTTTGCATCAATAAAATTATCGATTATTCATGAATAAGTTCATTAAAAATATCATTGCTTTTTCGCTGAAGAACAAAGCATTTACCTTTATCTGGGTCGGAATTTTGGCGGTATTGGGATTTTTCAGTTTCAAAAGTAAGCCGATTGAGGCCTATCCGGACGTCACCAATACACAAATCATCATCATCACCCAATGGAATGGGCGAAGCGCTGAAGAAGTGGAGCGATTTGTGACCACGCCAATCGAACTCGCCATGAGTCCTGTGCAGAAAAAAACCAGTGTGCGCAGTACCACCATGTTCGGATTATCCATCATTAAAATAATTTTTGATGATGGTGTAGACGATACTTTTGCCAGAATCCAGGTGAACAACCAACTCAGAACAGTTTCGCTTCCGGACGGCGCAGAGCCCGATGTGCAGCCGCCTTACGGACCAACTGGAGAAATTTATCGCTATGTGCTTCAGAGTAAAACCAAAGATTCGCGGGAGTTGCTCACCATCCAGAATTGGGTGATAGACCGTGCACTTCGCGGGATTCCGGGTGTGGCCGATGTCAATGTTTTCGGAGGTCAGGATAAAATTTTCTCATTGAATATTGATCCGCGCAAACTGGAAATTTACGGACTTACCACGAGTCAGGTGTACGATGCAGTCGCCAAAAGTAACCTGAACGTCGGTGGCGATGTGATTGAGAAGAATGGGCAGTCGTACGTCATTCGTGGAATTGGTTTGCTTAAATCTATTCAGGATATCGAGCGCGTGATCATTCACAGCGATAAGGGAAATCCCATTTTGGTGAAAAATGTGGCCAACGTACGGGAGAGTTCGATGCCAAGAGTAGGGCAAGCCGGATTTAATGATCAAAATGATGTAGTGGAGGGGATTATCGTGATGCGAAAAGGCGAAAACCCTGTTGATGTATTGGAATTGGTGAAAGCCAAAATTGAAGAACTCAACACCAAGATATTGCCGAAGGATGTGCATATTGAGACGTTCTACAACCGGGAAACACTCATGGATTTTACGACAAAAACGGTGATGCACAATCTGATTGAAGGGATTATCCTGGTAACAGTGGTGGTTTTTCTTTTTATGGCAGATTGGCGAACCACCCTCATTGTTTCTCTGATTATTCCGCTGTCACTTCTTTTCGCATTCTTTTGTCTAAAAATGGCAGGCATGAGCGCCAACTTGCTCTCGTTGGGTGCGATTGATTTTGGGATCATCATCGATGGCGCGGTGGTGATGGTGGAAGGCGTTTTTGTAATGCTGGACAGTAAAGCCCGAAAATACGGCATGGAGAAATTCAACAAAATGGCAAAAGCCGGCTGGATCAAAAATACAGGAACCGGTTTGGGAAAAGCGATTTTCTTTTCTAAAGTCATTATCATTACCTCACTCATTCCGATATTTTCTTTTCAGAAAGTGGAAGGGAAAATGTTTTCGCCCTTGGCATTTACGCTCGGGTTTGCACTTTTGGGGGCTCTAATTTTTACGTTAACGCTGGTGCCGGTTCTCAGTCATATCCTGCTGAATAAAAATGTGAAGGAAAAACACACCTTTTTTGTCCGGTTTTGGGACAGGATTGTGGAGAAAGGTTTTCTTTTTACGTATCGTAACAAACGCATTAGCTTAGTGGCGGCAATCGCCTTTTTGGCGGTGACTTTGTTTTCGACCCGATTTTTAGGGACGGAATTTCTCCCGCAGCTCAATGAAGGTTCTTTATGGATTACTGCAGAAATGCCCATGAGTTCCAGCTTAAAAGAATCTCTGAAGACCGCGGATCAACTCCAGAAAGTTATTCGCTCTTTTCCTGAAGTGACCGATGTGATTTCGCAAACCGGCCGTAGCAATGATGGAACCGATCCAAATGGTTTTGGATTTGTGCAATATGCAGTCAATTTAAAACCCAAAGACCAGTGGAAACGAAAAATATCCATGGAAAAACTCATTGAGGAGATCGATGCGAAGCTGAAGCAATACCAAGGAATAACGTTTAATTATTCGCAGCCGATTTCGGATAATGTAGCAGAAGCGGTGGCCGGATTTAAGGCGGAAAACGGAATCAAAATCTTTGGGGATAATTTAGAAACCCTCGATCGGTATGCAGAAGAAACGCTGGAAGCCATCAAAAATGTGGACGGTGTAAAAGATCCCGGAATCATTAAAAATATTGGTCAGCCCGAAATTAGTGTGGAACTCGATCGCGACAAAATGGCGATGTTCGGCGTAACGCTTACCGATGCACAGGCAGTTTTGGAAACGGCATTTGGTGGTGTTACGGCTTCTACTTTGTACGACGGGGAAAGAAAGTTCGATATCCGGATTCGCTACGAGCAAGAATATCGAAAAGATGAAAATGATTTGGCATTACTCATGGTTCCTACACAGGACGGAACCCAGATTCCGATAAAAGAGATCAGTGAAATTCATCAGGATAATGGTGCCGCATTTATTTATCGTGACGAAATTAAGCGGTACATCGGGATTAAATTTTCCATCAGGGACCGCGATTTGGGAAGTACTATTGCGGATGCGCAAAAAGCCGTAAGTAAGATTCAGCTCCCGGACGGATATTCGTTGGGATGGACAGGGCAATTTGAAAATCAACAAAGAGCGACGAAACGTTTGGGTCAGGTGGTACCGATCAGTTTGGTGATGATTTTCTTTCTGCTGTTTGTTTTGTTTGGAAACATGAAAGATTCGCTCTTGGTGCTTGCGAATGTACCATTTGCACTCATTGGAGGAATTATCGCTTTACACGTCACAGGGATGAATTTTGGGATTTCGGCCGGCGTGGGCTTTATCGCGCTGTTTGGGATTTGCATTCAGAATGGTGTTTTATTGCTTTCGGAATTTCATCATAATATAAGATCAGGTTTCGGTGTTGATGAATCCATTCTGAAAGGCATTCAGGTAAGAACGCGTCCGGTCGTGATGACGGCGTTGATGGCGTCGATTGGTCTTGTTCCCGCCGCATTATCTACCGGCATTGGTTCGGAATCGCAAAAACCACTCGCAATTGTTATTATTGGCGGGCTGATTACGGCAACCATTCTCACGCTTCTTATTTTTCCGATCATCTTCTGGATTTTTAACCGTACCAAGAAAGAGGAGATTGTGTAAAAAATTTTGGCACAATTTTAAGAAATAAGCATCGTGTACTTTTTGAAATTTATATGTAATTTTGCGGTCTAGAATATTGTGATTTACGTTTGTAAATGTTTGGGTTTGAATATTGAAAGTTTTTTTAATAAAAAGGTTTTAATATTCAAAAAATCACTATATTTGCAAACTGAAAATTTAAAATAAATAATAAACAAATAATTTTTTAAATCATGGCAAAGGAAACGTTTAATCGTAACAAACCACACTTGAACATTGGTACTATTGGTCACGTTGACCATGGTAAAACTACTTTAACTGCTGCGATCAGTAAAGTATTGGCTGACAAAGGTCTTGCTGAGAAAAAAGACTTCTCTGCAATTGACTCTGCACCAGAAGAAAAAGAGAGAGGTATCACTATTAATACTGCTCACATTGAATATGAAACTGTAAACAGACACTACGCACACGTGGATTGTCCAGGTCACGCCGACTATGTAAAAAACATGGTAACAGGTGCTGCGCAAATGGACGGAGCTATTCTTGTGGTAGCTGCTACTGACGGACCTATGCCTCAAACAAGAGAGCACATCCTTCTTTGTCGTCAGGTAAACGTACCTAGAGTATTGGTATTCATGAACAAAGTGGACATGGTAGATGATGCTGAATTATTAGAATTAGTAGAACTTGAAGTGAGAGATCTTCTTTCTTCTTACGAATATGACGGAGATAACTCTCCAGTAATCCAAGGTTCTGCATTAGGAGCTTTGAACGGTGAACCAAAATGGGTTGAAAAAATCGACGAATTGATGGATGCTGTTGATACATGGATCGAACTTCCAGTAAGAGATCAGGATAAACCATTCTTGATGCCAATTGAAGACGTATTCTCTATTACAGGTAGAGGTACTGTAGCAACTGGTAGAATCGAGGCAGGGGTAATCAACTCTGGTGATCCAGTGGATATCGTAGGTATGGGTGATGAAAAATTAACATCAACTGTAACTGGGGTAGAAATGTTCCGTAAAATCCTTGACAGAGGTGAAGCTGGTGATAACGTAGGTCTATTGTTGAGAGGTATCGAAAAAACCGACATCAAAAGAGGTATGGTTATCGCAAAACAAGGTTCTGTTAAGCCACACAAAAAATTCAAAGCAGAGGTTTATATCCTTTCTAAAGAAGAAGGTGGACGTCACACTCCATTCCACAATAAATACCGTCCTCAGTTCTATGTAAGAACTACTGACGTTACTGGTGAAATCTTCTTGCCAGAAGGTGTAGAAATGGTAATGCCAGGTGATAACTTAACTATTACTGTAGAATTGCTTCAGCCAATCGCTCTTAACGTAGGTCTTAGATTTGCGATCAGAGAAGGTGGTAGAACAGTTGGTGCTGGTCAGGTAACTGAAATCATAGACTAATTCTATAATTAAATAAAAAAGTTCCGTAAGGAAACTTGCGGAACTTTTTAATCTACGGGCATCGTCCAATGGTAGGATACCGGTCTCCAAAACCGTTGATCAGGGTTCGAATCCTTGTGCCCGTGCAAAAATAAAATAATGAGCTTAGTTGATTTTATTAAAGGTTCTTATAACGAATTCAAAAATAAGGTAGAGTGGCCAAAATGGCCAGATCTGCAATCTTCAACCATCGTGGTGAGTGTGGCTACCGTAATTTTAGCCATCTTTACTTTTGGTGTCGATAGCGCATTCAGTAAGGCAATTTCAAATTTCCTTTCACTCTTTATCAACCTCTTTAATTAAAATTTTTTTTCCGAAATGAGTGACTTAAAGTGGTATGTTCTGAAATCCATCAGCGGGCAGGAAAATAAGGTGAAAACCTATATTGAAAATGAAATGAAGCGGCTTGGTTTCGAAAGTTTCGTAACACAGGTGGTGATTCCTATGGAGAAAGTAATCCAGTTAAGAAACGGAAAAAAGGTGCCTAAAGAAAAACCTTATTATCCAGGTTATCTTATGGTGGAAGCCAATTTGGTGGGCGAAATTCCTCATATCATCAAAAATATTCCCGGCGTTATTTCTTTCTTAAGCTTAACCAAAGGAGGTGATCCTGTTCCTATGCGTAAGGCGGAAGTGAACAGAATGCTCGGAAGAATGGATGAGTTGTCCGAATTTGCCGTAGAAACTGCAATTCCTTTTATCGTTGGAGAAAATATCAAAGTTATCGATGGACCTTTCAATGGGTTTAATGGTACAGTAGAGAAATTGTTCGAAGACAAAAAGAAAATTGAAGTTTCCGTAATGATTTTTGGTAGAAAAACACCAATGGAATTAAGCTATATGCAAGTAGAGAAAGTATAATAAATTTTACATATTATTGGAAAGACTGTTCGAAAGAGCGGTCTTTTTTTGTTAAATTTATTATATTTGGCTAAAATTCCTAATTATGAAAACAAAACTAACTTTCTTGTCCTTATGGATATTTTGCCTGCAAATTTTTGCACAGGACAGTTCTTTTGATTTGCTGAAGAACAGCACCAGTACAAAAATTCTTTACGATCGCGTTTTTGCAGTATCTAAAGCAACACAGCTAAAAACCGATCATCTTTCCTCCGCCAATTTTCTGCAAGTGTACCACGAAATACAACGGGCAGATTTTCTTCGTAGATTACCAGAATTGAGTGTTGTTCAGAAAAAAGCAGATGAAGGTTTTATCCATAACTTTGTTCCATTGTCCTTGCTGATCACAGACTTCGAAAACATCAAACCCGAATCTTTGGAAAACGGACAAATCACAAGGAATGCTAAAGATCTTTATCAGGTCAATGGCAGTGAATCGAATGTGTATGAGAAGCATCAGCTTTCTCTTCTTGCGCCAATTGTCGCGAGGACCAAAGATAGAAATGTACGTTTTCTGCTGAGTAGAGATTTGGTGTTTAATACGACAAATCGGGTTGTTTCTTCCATCAAAGTAGAGCAGGGTTCTACATGGAAAGACATTGATAACGACGAATTTTTCACCTTAAATTTTCTGGAAAATGGTTCGCATACTGTTCGATACAAAATTCAGTTTACCAATGGTGATGTGTTATCTCAGTCTTTTGTCATCAACGTACAATACCAGAAAAGAGCAGAGGAGGCCACTGGCTCTAAAGCATTTCAGCCCAATGTGGTCACTAGCATCTCTTCCGTTATACCCTATAAAGGTTACGGCGAATCTACCGCATTTACTGGGAAAGGTGAGTACGAGATTTTTATGGGCAATGATGGAGTTTTAGATAAGCCGATTATTTTGGTCGATGGGTTTGATCCTGGTGATACCAGAAATACAGCGGGAATTTATCAGATGCTAAGTTATGGTTCGGGCCAGAACCTTGGTGATCAGATTCGCCAGCAGGGTTACGATATTATTGTACTGAATTTCCCTATCTATACCCGCCCGGATGGAACAACGATTATTGACGGTGGTGTAGATTATATCCAAAGAAATGCAATGATTCTTGTGGAGTTGTTGAAGCAGGTGAATGCACAAAAATCAGGAAATGTAAAAAATGTTGTGATTGGGCCAAGCATGGGCGGCCTGATTTCTCGATACGCACTGCGATACATGGAGCAAAACGCTATGAATCCGGATACCAGGGTTTATCTCTCCTTCGATTCACCCCATTTGGGCGCAAATGTTCCGTTGGGTTTTCAGCATCTTTTCAATTATATGGGTTATGGTCCATTGGGCGATGTAACCATGCAGCAAGTAGTGAATGGTATGTTGAAAAGCCCGGCTGCAAGAGAAATGTTGCTTGATCATTTTGAAGGTCACCTGAAACCGGCGAATGCTACCGAATTTGATCCTGCACTTTTATTGCCTGCAGGAGCACCTAATTACAGAGATGCGTTTCAGAGCGAGCTTAATGCCATGGGATTCCCTACGAGTACCAGAAACGTTGCTATTAGCAATGGAGCCGGAAACGGAGCTACCACTGGAACTCCAGGAATGACGGTGATTGATCATACGTTTAATACCTCTTCCACCCAGCGAGCGATTATTAAACTTAATTTTACACCCACCAAAAATACCACAGCAGAAGTAAGCAATTTTAAAGGTCAACAGTGGATTCTCTTTTGGATCAGTGTCTATAATGCTGCGGCAAAAGCCAAATCTCCCTCCACATCGGATGGATTGGATGCTGCACCCGGTGGTAGGTTCGACGTTTCTAAGTTTGCCGATGTCACCACAGGAAATCCTTTGCTTTCTGAATTTATGAGTAATCTTAACATCATGTACTTCAATTTCATTCCAGCGGTCAGTTCGTTGGCGGTGAGCAATAATGCTGGGAATTATTACTCGAACATTAATGCATCATCGGTAACGCCTTTTGCAGCTTATCATGTTCCAAATACCAATCAGAATCACGTAACGCTCGATCAGCAAAATGTATTGTTTGCTCTCAACGAAATTTTGCTTCCGCCAACCATGGCTACCGGTGAGCATGTTTTGTCAGCAGACATCATGGTGGAAAATCCTGTGAAGAACTCAGTCAGAATTAAAACCAGTAAACCGTTGAGGAATGTCGAATTTACCATTACTGATGTTTCAGGAAGAAAGATATATATCACTCAGCAAAAACAAATCAATAGTGATTTTGAATTTTCGGCTGTTTTAGCAAAAGGAAGTTACTTACTCACCATCTCTTACGAGGGTGGAAAAATAACCAAGAAGTTGATGAAGGATTAGTAACTTTATCCAGAATAATAATAATAAAGACTGTTTGAAAGAGCAGTCTTTTTTTGTGTTGATGGTGACGTAATTTGAAAAATATTGATCGTTAACTTACTAGTTCTTTGATTATCTTATGGTGATTTAGAACCCTAAAAAACCCAGAGAATATCAGTTGATGCTGGATGGTGACTGTTTTACATCAAAAAAAGTTTCTGATTTTTAAATGTTTGAGCCATTGCAGATTAAAAAATTATTCCTACTTTTGCATCCTCAAATATCGTAATGTAAAGTGAGATAAACAGTACGGTAGAATAAGAAATGCTTCCAAATTCATTGATTATTCAAATTTTAAAACAAAAAAAATGGCTAAAAAAGTCTTTAAAATGGTTAAACTCCAGGTAAAGGGAGGGGCAGCAAACCCTTCTCCACCAGTAGGACCGGCATTAGGTTCTGCAGGGGTAAACATCATGGAGTTTTGCAAACAATTTAACGGGAGAACCCAAGACAAGCCGGGACAGGTTTTACCAGTAGTAATTACGGTATACGAAGACAAATCATTCGAATTTGTTATCAAGACCCCACCAGCTGCAATCCAACTTTTAGATGCTTCTAAGCAGAAAAAAGGATCTGGAGAACCGAACAGAGCCAAAGTAGGCGCTGTAACTTGGGAACAAGTTAAAAAAATCGCAGAAGATAAAATGACCGACCTTAACTGCTTTACCCTAGATTCAGCAATGACAATGGTAGCAGGTACGGCAAGATCTATGGGATTGAGAGTGACAGGAACTAAACCAGCTAACGCTTAATACTTATTGAAATGGCAAAATTAACGAAAAAGCAAAAAGAAGTGGCAAGCAAACTAGAGAAGAACAAAGTCTATAGCTTAGACGAAGCTTCTGCACTAGTAAAGGAACTGAACTACGCGAAGTTTGATGCTTCTGTAGATTTAGCAGTTAGATTGGGGGTAGATCCTAGAAAGGCCAACCAAATGGTAAGAGGTGTTGTATCTCTTCCGCATGGTACCGGTAAAGATGTGAAAGTTCTTGCATTGGTTACGCCTGAGAAAGAAGCGGAAGCCAAAGAAGCGGGAGCAGATTACGTAGGTCTAGATGAATATCTTGATAAAATAAAAGGCGGTTGGACAGATGTGGACGTTATCGTTACCATGCCAGCTGTTATGGGTAAATTAGGACCATTGGGTAGAGTATTAGGACCAAGAGGTTTGATGCCGAATCCAAAATCAGGAACCGTAACGATGGAAATCGGGAAAGCAGTTTCTGAAGTAAAATCAGGTAAAATTGATTTTAAAGTAGATAAATACGGTATTATTCATGCAGGAATCGGGAAAGTTTCTTTCGAACCAGCTAAAATCAAAGAAAACGCTCAGGAATTGATCCAGACTTTGGTTAAGTTGAAACCAACTGCTGCAAAAGGAGTTTATGTGAAGTCAATTTATTTGTCTTCTACCATGAGCCCTGGAATCGCAATCGATACCAAATCTGTAAACTAATTTAAATCCTCAAGACAATGACTAAAGAAAATAAAGTTGTAGCAATACAAGAAATTAAAGATTTGCTTCAGGATGCCAAAGTAGTTTATGTAGCAGATCTAGAAGGTTTAAATGCACAGAAGTCTTCAGATTTCCGTAGAGCGGCCTTCAAACAAAACATCAAAGTAAAAGTTGTAAAAAATACGTTGCTTCAAAAAGCAATGGAGCAAATTGAAGAGGTTGACTTTTCTGAAATGTTCAGCAGTTTCAAAGGTAACTCTGCCCTTATGATCTCCGAAACAGCCAATGCACCAGCAAAGCTGATCAAGGATTTCAGAAAGAAAGAAGAAAAACCTGCGCTTAAATCAGCTTACTTACAAGAAACATTCTACATTGGTGATAACAACCTCGAAACCTTGGCTAACATCAAGTCTAGAGAAGAAATGATCGGAGAAATCATCGGATTGCTTCAGTCGCCAATCAGAAACGTTCTTTCTGCACTTCAAAACAAACCAGAAACGGTGGAGGCCAAAGCAGAAGAAGCTCCTGCAGTAGAAGAAGCAAAAGCAGAAGAAACACCAGCTGCTGAAGCTGCACCGGAAACTCCGGAAGCAAGCGCAGACGCGGCAGAAACGCCTGCAGAATAAATAATGCCTTTGGCTATATGCCGAAAGCGGACTGAGATTAACTCAAAAAAATAACATAAATCGTTCAACAACAAAAACATTACAAAATGTCAGATTTAAAAAATTTAGCTGAAACGCTAGTAAACTTAACAGTAAAAGACGTAAACGAATTAGCTGCTATCCTTAAGGATGAGTACGGAATTGAGCCAGCTGCTGCTGCAGTAGTAGTTGCTGCAGGTGGTGCAGGTGAAGCTGCTGAAGAAAAAACAGAATTCGACGTGATTCTTAAATCAGCTGGTGCTTCTAAATTGGCTGTAGTTAAATTGGTAAAAGATTTAACAGGTGCAGGTCTTAAAGAAGCAAAAGATATGGTTGATGGTGCTCCTGCTCCAATCAAACAAGGAATTTCTAAAGACGAAGCTGAAGCTTTGAAAAAACAATTAGAAGAAGCTGGTGCTGAAGTTGAATTGAAATAATTCTTTACTCAGAAATAATGCGAAACCTCACCGAATGGTGGGGTTTTGTTTTTTTTGCAATCGGCATTTGCTGTTGATACAACCTGCGTTGCAAAGCTTTAAGAAAAATTTAGCATTTGCACTATTTGTTATTCCGGGTGTTTATTTGTACCTTTGCACTTCTTTTGGCGCTAATAATTGTTTTTAAACCAGTAAAATATTGAAAATCAACTCTTTCGATTTCGAAAGGGATTTTGTGTTTATAGCTGGTAAAGTAATTTTTTTCGCCAAAGAATTTAAAAAAATATTTTGCACTACTCCGTGAAAAGATATACCGGCGTTGCTTAGAAATTAGATTTTAAGTAGAAGAATAAAGTACAAAGACTAATTCTGATAGCGCCAAACATCAAAGTCTTTTCTCTTTTTTTTCTTTCTTTTTCTCTCTTTTCTGATATTTTTTAAACAAAATATTTTTTAACCCATTATTCTTCAACTTTTTTATGAGTAAATCTAAAGCAGTCGCAAAAACTCAGGGGAACGAAAGAATCAATTTCTCCGCAGCCAAGGGGAAAATTGAAACACCTGATTTTTTGGACATTCAGATCCAGTCATTCAAAGAGTTTTTCCAGTTGGATACCCTTCCGGAGCAGAGAGTTCACGAGACCCTCTACAAAACCTTTGAAGAAAACTTTCCCATTACAGACTCCAGAAATCAGTTTGTGCTTGAGTTTCTGGACTATTTGGTAGATTCCCCGCGTTACTCGATCGACGAGTGTGTGGAGAGAGGATTAACCTATTCGGTTCCTTTAAAAGCGCGTCTTAAATTATACTGTACCGATCCTGAACATGAGGATTTCCAAACAGTGGTGCAAGATGTATATTTGGGGCCGGTTCCTTATATGACACCTTCGGGATCGTTTATCATTAATGGTGCAGAGCGTGTAATCGTTACCCAGCTTCACCGTTCACCAGGGGTTTTCTTTGGTCAAACTTATCACGCCAACGGTACCAAATTGTATTATTCCAGAATTATCCCTTTCAAAGGATCTTGGATGGAATTTACAACCGACATCAACAACGTAATGTATGCTTACATCGACCGTAAGAAAAAATTACCGTTAACAACACTTTTAAGAGCCATCGGATACGAATCCGATAAAGATATTTTGCAAATTTTCGACCTTGCTGAAGAAGTGAAAGTTTCTAAAGCAGCACTTAAAAAAGTGGAAGGTAGAACTTTGGCAGCGAGAGTTTTGAACACTTGGTTCGAAGATTTCGTAGATGAAGATACTGGTGAAGTGGTTTCTATTGAAAGAAACGAAATCATCCTGGATCGTGAAACCGTTTTGGAAAAAGAGCACTTGGATCTTATTCTTGATTCAGGGGTGAAATCAATTTTGATTCACAAAGAAAACTCCAACGAATTCTCGATCATTCAGAATACACTTCAGAAAGACCCTACCAATTCAGAAAAAGAAGCGGTAGAATATATTTATCGTCAGTTGCGTAACGCAGATCCACCAGATGAGGAAACAGCAAGAGGAATTATCGAAAAACTATTCTTCTCGGAGCAACGTTACTCTCTGGGAGAAGTAGGTCGTTACCGTTTGAACAAAAAATTGGGATTAAACATTCCGGAAAAAACCGAAGTGTTAACCAAAGAAGATATCATCTCTATCGTTCGTCACTTAATCGAATTGGTGAACTCTAAAGCAGAGGTTGATGATATTGACCACTTGTCCAACAGAAGAATTAAAACAGTTGGCGAGCAATTGGCGGGTCAGTTTGGTGTAGGTCTTTCCAGAATTGCAAGAACAATCCGTGAGAGGATGAACGTTCGTGATAATGAAATCTTCACGCCGATTGATTTGGTGAATGCCAAAACATTAACCTCAGTGATCAATTCATTCTTCGGAACCAACCAGCTTTCTCAGTTCATGGACCAAACCAATCCGCTGTCAGAAATCACGCACAAGCGTAGACTTTCTGCACTAGGACCTGGTGGTTTATCCAGAGAAAGAGCAGGTTTCGAGGTGCGTGACGTTCACCATACCCACTACGGAAGAATCTGTCCGATTGAAACGCCTGAAGGACCAAACATTGGTTTGATCTCCTCACTGGGAATTTATGCTAAAATCAATAATTTAGGATTCATCGAGACTCCTTATAGAAAAGTAGCCAACGGTAAAGTTGACCTTAAAAATCCTGCAATCTTCCTTAATGCTGAAGATGAAGAAGATAAGGTTATTGCACAGGCAAACGTTGAAATGACTGATGACGGAACCATCTCTACTGAAAGAGTTATTGCCCGACTAGATGGTGATTACCCAGTAGTGGAACCTAATGAAGTTAATTTGATTGACGTAGCACCTAACCAGATTTCTGGTATTTCGGCGTCATTAATTCCGTTCTTGGAGCATGATGATGCGAACCGTGCCTTGATGGGATCCAACATGATGCGTCAAGCGGTGCCGTTATTGAAGCCACAAGCTCCAATTGTGGGTACAGGTTTAGAGAAACAGGTTGCAACCGACTCCAGAGTATTGATTAACGCTGAAGGAAATGGAGTTGTAGAGTATGTAGATGCTGACAAAATCACCATTAAATACGAAAGAAGCGAAGACGATGATTTAGTATCATTCGAATCTGCGACCAAAAGTTATAAATTAACCAAATTCAGAAAAACCAACCAAAGTACAACCATTACTTTAAGACCAAACGTAAGGGTGGGCGACAAAGTAACCAAAGGACAAGTGCTTTGCGATGGATATGCAACAGAAAATGGTGAGCTCGCTTTGGGTAGAAACCTTACCGTGGCCTTCATGCCATGGAAAGGATACAACTTTGAGGATGCCATCGTAATCAACGAAAAAGCAGTTCGCGAAGACTGGTTTACCTCCATCCATGTTGATGAATATTCTTTGGAAGTTCGGGACACCAAACTGGGTATGGAAGAACTGACCGCCGATATTCCAAACGTTTCCGAAGAAGCCACCAAAGACTTAGACGAAAACGGTATGATCCGTATCGGTGCAGAGGTGAAACCTGGTGACATCATGATTGGTAAAATTACACCAAAAGGAGAATCTGATCCTACACCGGAAGAAAAACTTCTTAGAGCGATCTTCGGTGATAAAGCTGGCGATGTGAAAGATGCTTCTTTGAAAGCGGATTCATCGTTAAGAGGGGTGGTGATCAACAAAAAATTGTTCTCAAGAAACATTAAGGACAAAAAGAAAAGAACAGAAGAAAAACTGAAACTTGAAGAAATCGAAAATACCTACAAGGCAAAATTCGATGAGTTAAGAGACATGCTTCTGGAAAAATTAGGAACACTGGTCAACGGTAAAACTTCTCAAGGCGTTAATAACGATTTAGACGAAGAAATTATCGGTAAAGGAGTGAAATTTACCACTAAATTACTACAAAGTGTTGAAGATTATGTAAATGTAAGTGGTTCGGATTGGACTGTTGATGCTGATAAAAATGAGCTCATCAAGCAATTGATCCATAATTACAAAATAAAATACAACGACATTCAAGGGGTTAAAAACCGTGAGAAATTTGCGATTTCCATTGGAGACGAGCTACCTGCAGGTATCATTAAGCTAGCAAAAGTTTACATCGCTAAGAAACGTAAACTAAACGTTGGAGATAAAATGGCAGGTCGTCACGGTAACAAGGGGATTGTATCACGTATCGTTCGTCAGGAAGATATGCCTTTCTTAGAAGACGGAACACCAGTAGATATCGTATTGAACCCACTTGGCGTACCTTCTCGTATGAACATCGGGCAGATCTACGAAACTGTTCTTGGATGGGCTGGTAAAAACTTAGGTCTTAAGTTCGCAACGCCAATCTTTGATGGAGCTTCTTTGGAGCAGATTACCGAATACACCGAGCAAGCAGGCGTACCTCAATTTGGTAGCACTTACCTTTATGATGGTGGTACTGGTGAGCGTTTTGCGCAACCAGCAACCGTTGGGGTCATCTACATGTTGAAGTTAGGACACATGGTTGATGATAAAATGCACGCACGTTCTATTGGACCATACTCATTGATCACGCAGCAACCTCTTGGTGGTAAAGCACAATTTGGTGGACAAAGATTTGGTGAGATGGAGGTTTGGGCACTGGAAGCATTCGGTGCATCCAATATCCTTAGAGAAATTCTTACCGTAAAATCGGATGATGTAATTGGTAGGGCGAAAACGTACGAAGCAATTGCGAAAGGAGAAGCAATGCCAGAACCAGGTATTCCGGAATCCTTCAACGTATTGCTGCATGAGTTACAAGGTCTTGGACTTGATGTAAGACTTGAGGAATAATTTTTTAGTAATTAATGAATTGAGAAATCAGAAAGTGAGATCATATGAAATTATTTTCTGACTCTCAATTCTCGAAAATTATTTTTAATATTAGTAATGAAAGAACTAATTTTTAGAAAGGAAAATTTTATCTTACTATTTTTTTTAGCAATCTACATTTTTTCGGTGGGTTCTGATCCTATATTGGGTGATAGCTTGCCATTTACAGTAGGTGCCTCCAAAGGTTATGAGTTAGAGTCGAACGCAACTAATCACTTTCTGTATATAAATTTTTTGGCATTAGTCCACAAGATTATTCCATTTATAAACCCACATTATCTTTTTTCGGGAATCAGTGTGATTTGTTCTGTTTTGTCTTTGCTAATACTTCGAAATATCTTATTGCTCTTCAACTTCAGTAACATCGTTTGTAATGTAGTAACTGTTTTGTTTGGGTTTTCGTTTACCTTTTGGCGGATTTCCATTTTTACAGAAGTGTATAGTTTTTACATCTTGTTTGTGACCATATTTTTGTATAATGTTTTTTCTTATATTAAAGAGCAAAGAATAGATAATTTATATGGGGCGGCAATATTTTTTGGGATCATGTTTTTAATTCATATTCAGACAATATTATTAATACCTTTTTATTTGTATTTTTTGTACAAAAATTTACATGAAAAATCAAAAACAGCGATTGCTGTTTTGATACCTATTGTTTTTTTTTCAGTACTGTTAATCCCTGTAGTTTTGGGGAGGAATAACTTTATTGCAATATTTACGGATAATGCTTGGGGAAGTTCTTTTTTTAGTCTTGAATTAGAATCAATATTGAGAAGCGCAGTACGTAATACGGGGTTTTTGCTTTATAATTTTATGTTCTTTATCGCTTTTGCATTCAAAGGTTTCAAAGATTTAGAAAACAAGGAATATTTTTTTATTGGAATTATACCCTATATTTTTTTTATATTGAAACATGATGTTTCCGACTCTTATGTATTTCAGTTGGTTCCTTATCTTTTTTTATTAATCATGATAGCAAGTGGATTATCAAAATTGAATGATTTCAAGTGGATGTATATTGCTGTGTTTTCGTTTCCGCTTGTTTATTTTATAAATTATAAAATAGTAGAATGTACTGATGTAGGAAAGAGAATAGATCGTGAAACTGGCTTTAAAGGCGGTACAAAATATTTCTTTTTCCCACCGCTTAAAGGAAACCCAAGTATTGAAGAGTTTATTTCAGCTTATGAAAAGGGACAGTTTAAGAAATTACCTGTCTTGGAACAAGAAAACTATAAAAGAATGTATTTATACGCAAAAGAATGGAGATTAATTAAAACTTAAATATTATTATATGAAATTTAAATTATGTTTTATGAGTATGATGGTAAGTGTTATACTCCACGCACAAGATTGGGCTTTGTTTGGTAATGCAAACACTACGCCTCAACAAAATTTTATTGGTACTACTGATAATCAAGATTTATTGCTTAAAACCAATAATATCGAAAGACTTCGAATCTCTAATACCGGCAGATTTATTTTTCAAGGTGTTATAGGAGGGGAAAATGTATGGAACAAAAATTTATTTTTTGGCGGGGGGGGTAGATTATCCCACTCGAGGCAATAACACAGTTTTCGGTTTCGGTGCTTTAGCACTTAATATTAATGGTGAAGGGAACACAGCATTTGGAACTAATTCTATGTCACAACTTATAAGTGGAAATGAGAATACTTCAATAGGAGTAAATAGTATGGGTAAAGCTAATAATGCAGGAGGAAATGTGAGTTTTGGGAACAATAGCATGGAGGGCTTGGGGGGGTACAATGAGAATGTAGCAATTGGTTTTATGTCCTTTAGAAGAGAGTTTGGACAATCATCAGAGAGTGTTTCGTATAATACTGTTATTGGTAGTAGGGCTCTTGCGTATTTAAGAACTGGTCAAAATAATATTGCAATTGGTTATAGCTCTATTAAACCTATTGTTTCAGGAGATAATAATGTATCTATTGGTGCAAATACTGGACTTAATCTCATTACAGGAAATGGAAATATTCTAATAGGAAATAATACGTCAACCTCTTCAAGTAATTCTAATAATGAATTAAATATTGGCAATTGGATATATGGGAAAGGAGGAACAATTGGTATTGGAACTTCAAATGTAAATTGTAGTAATTGTACGGGTTACAAGTTGTTTGTAAAAGAAGGGATAAAAACCGAAAAGATAAAAGTTGAGTTTGCTGATATGAATGGTTGGGCAGATTATGTTTTTGAGAAAGATTACCCACTAATGTCTATAAAAGAAGTTAAGAATTTTATAGAAAAAAATAAGCACTTACCCGAAGTTCCTACCGCTGAAGATGTTATGAAAAATGGTTTGGAATTGAAAGAGTTTAATACTTTGTTATTAAAAAAGATCGAAGAACTGACTTTACATATTATATACCTACATGAAAAGTTGGAAGAACAAAATGACAAAATGGACAAATTGGAAAAATTGGAACAAAAAAATAAATGATGAGAACTGTTCTTTGCTTTTTATTTTTTTTTAGTGGATTTTATTTTTTCTCCGCACAAGAGAAAGATCCTTTCCACAGAACTTGTGCCCTTAATGCACCTGCTGAAGTTGAGGATTTTTTGCTATCAGGTCGTAACTGCGGGAATACTTCAGCGTATTATAATCCTAATCAACATGCAAATCCTTTATATATTCCTCAAATTAGTGATGATATTATATATATAAAGATTAACTTTATTTTTTTAACAAAACCTGATGGAACGGGTAATTTCGAGGAAAATAATCTCGAACATCAGGAATTTATTAATAATTTAATTGCAGCTTTTAATGGAAGATTAGCACATATTGATCCATCTGTGAGTGGTTGTGAAGTTTTTCCGCAATCAGTTATTGATACTAGAATAAGGGTAATTGTTAATAAGATATGGAAAGTGGATCCTGCTTGGGATTATCTAGTAACAGGATTTAATCCCTCGGCAAATAATCCATATGATAATAATAGCGTTTTAATCCCTGGTTCAACTTATTACTATTCTTATTTGGATTATGATGCTTCCATTCCGAAAGGGTTAAATATCACTTTTGCTAATAATGGAACCATTTATTCGCAGTACCAGACTGGGGATTTTTCTAAAACGCCATTAGATTGGGCTGTTTCGGAGTTTCCGTTTTTTAATGAGTTAAGTAATAAATCAAGACAATTTTGGCCTGATGTATATAATGGTTTTTTACGGAGAAAGCATTTTATTGTAAATAATCCAAATTACGGAAATCCTAGTTGGGAAACAGTTAAAGCGTGGTATTACGGAGATATGGGATATAGAGGAATGGTACACGAATTAGGGCATAGTTTGGATTTATATCATCACGATTGTGGAGCTAATATTATGAGTTATTCTGCTGGTAATCATAACTATTTGAGTATTGAAGATATTTCAAGAATGTACCAAAGTGCATCAGTTTCGAGTGTGAGACAATATTTTACAGAAAATTCTTTTAAAAGCAACAGTATCTATGTGAATATGGACGAGCTTTGGGATATTAATTTTAGAAATTATTCTAATGTTAGAGTTGATAACAACTCAAGTTTAAGAACAACATGTAGAATTATAATGGCTCCTGAAAGTAAAGTTATTGTAAGAAATGGAAGTAATTTCATTATTGAGGGCGCAGATGTTAGTTCTGCAAATAATACATCATGGAATGGTATTAAAGTCGAAGGGAATGGATATTGCTTGATATTACCGGATACGGCGATTGATAATGGCTATTTTTATGCTTATACTGATAATACAATTTTACCAAATGGCAAATCTACAGATGATAATTTCAGCAATATTAAAATGAGTGCCGAAACATTAGAAGGGCTACATTCTCAAAACTTATTCAGTATTTACCCTAATCCAACAGGAGAATTTATTTATATTAAATCCAGTGAAAAAATAAGAGTTTTATCTGTTTATGATAGAATGGGGCAAAAAATAATCAGTATTAGAGACGAAGCAAACAAAATTGATGTGAAGAATGTCCCAAGCGGAGTTTATATTTTGGAGGTTAAGACGGATCAAGGCATCATAACAAAGAAATTTATAAAAAAATAATAGATAAAATATTTTTTATGTCAAATAAAAATAAATCAAGCAAATTTAGTAAGATCGCGATCGGTCTGGCTTCACCAGAATCCATCCTTCAGGAGTCAAGAGGAGAGGTGCTGAAGCCCGAAACCATCAACTACAGAACGCACAAACCCGAAAGAGACGGTTTGTTCTGTGAAAAAATATTCGGTCCTGTAAAGGATTACGAATGTGCCTGCGGAAAATACAAACGTATCCGTTATAAAGGTATCGTTTGCGACCGTTGTGGTGTAGAAGTTACCGAGAAAAAAGTACGTCGTGAGCGTATTGGTCACATTAATCTTGTGGTTCCTATTGCTCACATCTGGTATTTCCGTTCGTTGCCGAATAAAATTGGTTACTTGTTAGGATTGCCTTCCAAGAAATTGGATATGATTATCTACTATGAAAGATATGTAGTTATTCAGCCAGGTATCGCTAAAAAGGCAGATGGTTCCGATTTCGATGATATGGAATTTTTAACAGAAGAAGAGTATCTTGATATTTTGGATACGCTTCCTGTAGAAAACCAATATCTTGACGATTCGGATCCCAATAAATTTGTGGCAAAAATGGGTGCAGAGGCCGTTGAAGGATTGCTGAAAAGAATCGATCTGGATGCATTGTCTTTCGACCTTCGTCACAAAGCACACAACGAATCATCAAAGCAAAGAAGAACAGAAGCGCTGAAAAGACTGAACGTGGTAGAAGCACTTCGTGGTGCCAACACCAGAATGATCAATAAACCAGAATGGATGATCATGCGTGTACTTCCAGTTATTCCACCAGAATTAAGACCATTGGTTCCGTTGGATGGAGGACGTTTTGCAACCTCAGACTTGAATGATCTTTACCGTCGTGTGATCATCAGAAATAACCGTTTGAAAAGATTACTGGAAATTAAAGCTCCAGAAGTGATCTTGAGAAACGAAAAACGTATGCTTCAAGAATCTGTAGATTCGTTGTTCGATAACACCAGAAAATCTTCTGCTGTAAAATCGGAATCCAACAGACCATTGAAATCACTTTCTGATTCTTTGAAAGGTAAACAAGGTCGTTTCCGTCAGAACTTATTAGGTAAGCGTGTTGACTATTCAGCTCGTTCGGTAATTGTTGTTGGTCCAAACCTACAACTTCACGAATGTGGTATTCCTAAAGATATGGCAGCCGAATTGTACAAACCATTCATCATCAGAAAATTGATTGAGAGAGGAATTGTAAAAACGGTAAAATCAGCAAAAAGAATCATCGATAGAAAAGAACCTGTCGTTTATGATATCCTTGAAAACGTGATGAAAGGTCACCCAGTTCTTCTGAACCGTGCGCCTACGCTTCACCGTTTGGGTATCCAGGCATTCCAGCCGAAGATGATTGAAGGCAAAGCCATCCAACTTCACCCATTGGTAACAACGGCATTCAACGCCGATTTCGATGGTGACCAGATGGCGGTGCACTTACCTTTGGGCCCAGAAGCTATTTTGGAAGCTCAGTTATTGATGTTAGGTTCTCAAAATATCCTTAACCCAGCGAATGGTTCTCCAATTACCGTACCTTCTCAGGACATGGTATTGGGGCTATACTTCATGACGAAACAGTTGGATTCTACTGATGAGGTTAAAGTGAAAGGAGAAGGACTTGCTTTCTACTCTCCGGAAGAGGTAGAAATCGCTTATGCAGAAGGACAAGTTTCTCTTAACGCAAAAGTAAGATGTAAACTTCCTGTAAAAGAAGAAGGAGAATTGGTGATTCGCCTTATCGAAACTACTGTTGGCCGAATTTTATTCAACCAAATCGTGCCAAAAGAAGTTGGTTTCGTTAACGAATTGCTTACCAAAAAATCTTTGAGAAATGTAATCGGTAGAATTCTTGCAGACACGGACTTCCCAACAACAGTGAAGTTCTTGGATGATATGAAAAATCTAGGATACTCTAACGCATTCAAAGGAGGACTTTCGTTCTCATTGGGCGATATTGTAATTCCAGCCGAGAAGAAAAAAATGATCGCTACCGCAGTAGAAAATGTGGATGAAATTAAAGCGAACTATAACATGGGTCTTATCACCGATACCGAAAGATACAACCAGGTAATCGACGTTTGGACCAATACCAACGCAGGACTAACCGAGATGATTATGAGCAGAATGAAAACCGACCAAGGTGGGTTCAACTCTGTTTATATGATGCTTGATTCCGGGGCGAGGGGTTCTAAAGAACAGATTCGTCAGTTATCCGGAATGAGAGGTTTGATGGCCAAACCACAAAAAGCCGGTTCTACAGGAGCAGAGATCATCGAAAACCCGATTGTGGCGAACTTTAAAGAGGGACTTTCCATTTTGGAATACTTCATCTCCACCCACGGTGCTCGTAAAGGTCTTGCGGATACCGCACTTAAAACCGCCGATGCTGGTTACTTAACCAGAAGATTGGTAGACGTTGCACAAGATGTTATCATTACAGAAGACGATTGTGGCACTTTAAGAGGTACCGAAATTACGCCATTGAAGAAAAACGACGAAATCGTTGAGAAAATTTCTGAAAGAATCTTGGGTAGAGTTTCTCTGCACAACATTTATCATCCAGAAACCGACGAAATCATCATGGAAGCAGATACACTGATTGATGAAGTTTATGCAAAACAAATCGAGGAAGCAGGTATTGAAGTGGTAGAAGTTCGTTCTCCATTAACCTGCGAAGCCAAAAAAGGAATTTGTGCAGCATGTTATGGTAGAAACTTAGCGACGGGTAAAACAATTCACATGGGTGAAGCTGTAGGGGTAATTGCCGCTCAGTCCATCGGTGAACCAGGAACACAGTTGACGCTTAGAACCTTCCACCAAGGGGGAACTGCAGGTAACGTTTCGGTGAATCCGTTTATTGAAGCAAGAAGAGATGGTATCGTAGAAATGGACGAAGTGCGTACCGTAACTTCTGAAAACGAAGAAGGTAAGAAAGCAGAAATCCTTGTGTCACGTTCTACAGAATTCCGTTTGGTAGCAGATAATTCGACAAGAACACCATTGATGGTAGCCAACGTTCCTTATGGTTCCGAAATCTTCGTGAAGCCGGGCGAAAAGGTGAAAAAAGGTGATATGATCGCCAAATGGGATCCTTATAACGCGGTAATTATTGCAGAAACTTCTGGTAAAGTAGAATACGAAGATATTATTCAGGGTATTTCATTCCAGTTAGAAATTGACGAGCAAACCGGTTTCGAAGAAAAAGTAATCTCCGAATCCAGAAATAAAAAAGCAGTACCAACGCTGAAAGTGGTTGATGCCAAAGGCGTTGAGCAGAAAGCATACAATTTACCGGTTGGTGCCCACTTAATGGTAAACGATGGTGAGAAAATTAAGGCAGGTAAAGTTTTGATCAAGATCCCTAGAAAATCTGCGAAAGCAGGGGATATTACCGGTGGTTTACCAAGGGTAACCGAATTGTTCGAAGCAAGAAACCCATCAAATCCAGCGGTTGTTACAGAAATCGACGGGGTAGTTTCTTACGGTAAAATTAAAAGAGGTAACCGCGAATTGATCGTGGAAGCTAAAACCGGGGAAATTTCTAAGTATTTGGTGAAACTATCCAACCAAATTTTGGTGCAGGAGAACGACTTCGTGAGAGCAGGTTCGCCACTTTCTGATGGTTCCATTACGCCAGACGATATCCTTAAAATTAAAGGGCCAACTGCAGTACAGGAATATCTTGTGAACGAAATCCAAGAGGTTTACCGTTTGCAAGGGGTGAAAATTGATGACAAACATTTCGAAATCATCGTTCGTCAGATGATGACTAAAGTAGAAATTGTTGATGGTGGAGATACCCAGTTCTTGGAAGGTGCATTGGAGCACAAATACGACTTCTTAGAAGAAAACAACAGAGTTTTCGGTCTAAAAGTAGTTGTAGAAGCTGGAGATTCTAAAGAATTTAAACCAGGACAAATGATCACCGCAAGAGAGTTAAGAGACGAGAACTCTAAACTGAAACGCGAAGATCTGCAATTGGTTGAAGTTCGTGAGGCACTTCCTGCAACGGCAACTCCGGTGCTTCAAGGTATTACCAGAGCGGCATTGCAAACCAAATCGTTCATGTCGGCTGCATCATTCCAGGAAACTACAAAAGTACTGAACGAAGCTGCGGTTTCCGGTAAAATCGATTACCTTGGTGGTCTTAAAGAAAACGTTATCGTAGGACACAGAATTCCTGCAGGTACCGGTCTTAAAGATTACCAAAGCATCATCGTCGGTTCTAAAAAAGAATTCGAAGACATTAACTAACAAAAGGAGTTAGAAGTTAGATTTTAGATATTAGATTTGTATATTTGCGATGAAAGTTATCTAATTTCTAACTTCAAATTTCTAACATCAAAAAATTATTTTAAAATGGACAACAACCAAAATCAAGATCCAAACAACATCAACATTGAACTTAACGAAATGGTAGCTGCAGGCGTTTATGCTAACCTTGCATTGGTAAACCATTCTCCTACAGAATTTGTGGTAGATTTCATCCAAATGATGCCAGGAGTTCAGCAAGCAAAAGTAAGATCAAGAGTAATCTTGGCTCCGCTTCATGCAAAAAGAGTACTTGCTGCTTTGCAACAAAACATCAACAACTACGAGCAACAATTTGGTGAAATTAAAGAAGTTGAACCATTCGTGTTAGGACAAAACAACGTTCAGGCGTAATATTCAAATCATCAAAGTCATCATCTTTGGTGCTTTTATATCACAATCCCGATTCGCAAGAGTCGGGATTTTTTGATCATGATTTTTGAAGGATGGATAAAAGGTTTGAAGGAGGATATAATGTAAATGTTGCTTAGCATAAGCCAATGAAAATTCGTAACTTGAAAACTTAAAATTCCCCATGAATAAAGGATTATTATTGCTTCTGATGTTGATAAGTAATGCCGTACTACCCGGAACATTTCAGGCCAACCTCAACGCGCTGACTTTAAAAATGAAAATCATCGGGGTGAAAGATGGCGATACGGTGGAAGGATTATACTACCAATTCCCGATCAACATTCGACTTCAGCATATTGATGCCCCGGAAAAAAAGCAGGCCTTTGGCACCAAATCCAAAGAAAAATTATCTGAGCTTTGTTTTGGAAAAAATGTAACCATCATCAGCAGCGGAAAAAATGGTTCGTATGATTCTCGAGGTCGTCTAATTGCTGAGGTTTTCTTGGAAGATGGCACCAATGTGAATAAGGAAATGGTAAAGTCGGGCTTGGCGTGGCATTACAAAAAATATTCGTCGAGCAACGAGTATGAAAGATTGGAGGAATTCGCAAAAACTCGCCGTCTGGGTTTGTGGAGTGATAGCAATGCCGTATCACCTTGGAGTTTCAGAAGATAAATTTTGACACTTAATAAAAAACCCGATTCATTTAGTGAACCGGGAGTATTTTGTGATGGGAAATGCTTTACAATGCTACCATTTCCGTTACTTCCACGTCGTAGCCGCCAACCAACGGTTTTTGATTAATGTTTTGGGTAATGACACGGAAATTATTAATGCCTAAGTTTTTAAGAATCTGCGTTCCGATACCATAATCACGGAAGTTCGAGGCCAAGGTAGGGCGTTTCTGTTGTCCGTCTTGATAATCCAAAAACTGTTGCAATTTGCGCATCGTATTCTCGGAGTTCGACACGTTATTGATGAATATTAATGCACCTTTTCCTTCATCGTTAATCATTTTTGTCACTTTTTCAAGCAACGGTTTTTCTCCAGAAATCAATCGGCTTAATGCATCAAAATAGGAATTTGAAGATTGTACGCGAACCAGCACGGGTTCATTTTCTTTCCAGCTGCCTTTCGTCAGTGCAAAATGCATTTGCTCGGTACTGGTCTCTTTAAAGGCGAAAAAATCGAAATCGCCATAGTAGGTTTTCACGGGTCGTTCTTCAATGCGCTCAATTAAATTTCCTTTTCTAAGTTGATACTCGATTAGATCCTCAATCGACACGATTTTGAGGTCATGTTTCTTTGCCAATTCAACCAATTGAGGTAAGCGCGCCATCGTGCCATCTTCATTCATGATTTCGCAAATTACACCCCCTTCTTTAAGGCCGGCAAGTTTGGTAAGATCGATTGCAGCTTCAGTGTGGCCGGCTCTTTTCAGTACGCCACCTTTTTTGGCACGGAGCGGAAAAATATGGCCGGGCCGCATAAAATCAGTGGGTTTGGTTTTTTCGTCCATCAATGCCAGAATTGTTCTGCTTCGGTCGCTTGCCGAAATTCCGGTGGAAACGCCTTTGCCCAATAAATCCACCGAAACTGTAAAAGCCGTTTCTTTAGGATCGCTGCTGCGGGTCACCATGATGTCGAGGCCCAATTCGTCGCAACGTTTTTCTGGAAGTGGTGTGCAGATTAATCCTCTCCCATGAATCGTCATGAAGTTGATGATTTCTGGTGTCGTCAGTTCAGCTGCCGAAAGGAAATCGCCTTCATTTTCGCGGTCTTCATCATCCACCACGATGATGATTTTGCCATTTTTCAAGTCTTCAATGGCTTCGGGAATCGTATTCAGTTTTATATCAGACATTTTACTTTCTTAAATTTTTGCAAAGATACTCACAAATCGACCCAACTGCAATTTTTATTTGGAATGCGGGTCGCTGTTATTCCTTCCTTATTTCAATATTGAATCCACTGCGTTTCTAATGATTTCGTACGATTTTTTTCTTTCTTGATGATCGTAAATATGAGAGGTGATCATTATTTCATCAACATTGAAGTGTTGTTGGAAGTTTTCAATTTGCCGGGAAATCGTTTCCTGGCTTCCAATAAAACTGTAGCGAAGTTTTTGCAGGATGCCCGCTTTCTCCATCGGGTTCCATAAATCATCCATATCATCTGCTGGCGGCGCGTATGGTTTTCGGTCATTACGGATGATGTTCAGAAATGCCTGATAAAGTGTGGTGGCTAGCTTTTGTGCTTCCTCATCGTTTTTTGCGGCAATTCCGTTAACGCATGCGATGACGTACGGCTCCGGAAATCTTTCACTGGGCTTATAATTTTCGCGATAAATTTCGAAGGCGAAGCTCATCATTTCTGGTGCAAAATGTCCTGCAAAAGCATAAGGTAAACCCATTTTTGCAGCAAGCCAGGCACTATCGGTGCTGGATCCCAACACGTAAATAGGTACATCGCATCCTTCCCCAGGAATTGCCCGCACAGCACTTTCTGCATTATCTGCCGAGAAATACTGTTGAAGTTCCCGAATTTGCTGGGGAAACTGTTCATTAATGATCATTGGATTTCTACCCAATGCTTTGGCCGTTAAACCGTCGGTTCCGGGTGCTCTTCCCACCCCTAAATCGATTCGGCCGGGGAATAAACTTTCCAGCGTTCCAAATTGTTCAGCGATAACCAGTGAGCTATGGTTCGGCAACATCACACCACCGGAACCTACCCTTATTTTTTCGGTGCCATTGGCAATAAAGCCAATCAGTACTGAAGTGGCAGAACTGGCAATGGAGGCCATGTTATGATGTTCGGCAAGCCAAAACCTTTTGTAATTCAACTTTTCTACGGCTCTGGCCAAATCAAGACTGTCATTAAAGGTTTCGTGGATGGTTTTATCTTGTTTTACAGGAGCAAGATCGAGTACTGATATTTCAAATGTTTTCATGACGTGATTTTTATAGTCAATTGCTTGGTAATTTGCTCAAAAGCTGTTCCATGATTCCGCTGATAAAAAATATGGTCGAAAAGTCATCTTTTTTTCTGTTGTATATCATTTTGCTGAAATTTGCGTTTCAAACAAAAAAGAAAAATGAGAAATTTTTTACTGTTGGCATTTTTTACACTAATGGCTAAAGTGAGTTCGCAGCAGTCTGCCACTGTTGTTGGGAATTATGACTTTCCAAAGATTAAATCTTCCGTGACGATGCCTGTGAAAATTCCGCTGGCAGAGATTGCTAATGTCATTAATGCCAATGTTCCGCAGTTAATTTTCAGTGATGATTCTTATACCGATAACAATAATGACCAGTTTAAAGTAAAAGTATGGAAAACCAGGCCCGTACGCTTAGTGGGCGGTACGAAACAGAATTTACTTATCGAAGTTCCCCTTAAAATTTGGGCAGAAAAGGGAATCGGAACCTTGGGTATGTACACTTATCAGGATACTACATTCGAAGCTGTTTTGTATTTTAATTCGCAACTCACGCTCAATAACAATTGGACAGTTACCACCAAAACCTCACCTATGGGTTTTAAATGGGTGACCAAACCAGTTTTGGATTTTGGAAAGATTCAGGTGCCTATCAGTGGGTTGATTGAGTCGAGTTTGGCTAAACAGCAATCGGATTTTTGTAATACCATTGATGCCATGATGCTGAAGCAGCTTAATTTTCAGCCGTATGCGCTGATGGCGTGGAATCAGTTTTCGGAGCCCTTCAGTATTTCTGATCAATTCTCTACTTGGCTGAAGATTTCGCCCCAGAAAATTAATATTTCTCCTTTGGTTTTTTATGGGAACCAAATTGAAGTCAATATTGGAGTTGATACCTATTCAGAAACATTTACAGGAGCGAAACCTGCTTCGTCGCCTATCGTTAAAACCGTTCCCGATTTTAGTTCAGTGGCTGTGCTGCCACAACGGTTTCTGTTGCAAACCACTGCCAATGTTCCGTACGCTGAAGCAACAAAAATTGCTGAGAATATGTTTTTGAACAAAAGCTTTGATTTCAGGGGCGGCTCCAAGATTAAAGTCAGCGGTATCAAGGTATATGAAGAGAAAGAACGGTTAACGATTGAGGTGAAGTGCGAAGATGCTGTACAGGGAACGGCGTTCATTTCGGGTATTCCTGTTTATGATAGTTCAAAAAGAAGTATTGTGCTGACGGATACAAAATTCCGCCTCAAGACTAAAAATATTCTACACAAGACGGCAACTCTTCTTTTTCAGGGAAAAATTGTGAGGATGATAGAAGAGGAGTATGGAATTCCGATGGCGGCGCTTGAAGATTCTTCGCGAGTAAGTATTGAGCAGAATCTGAGCAAAACCTACTATAAGGGGCTCAAGATGCAAGGAAAAGTGTTTGATTTAAAACCCTCGAACATCCTGCTCGGTTCCGGTGGTATTACTGCAGTAATCGATACAGAAGCGCAGCTGAAGCTTCTGGTACAGGGTCTGCAGTTTTAATTTTTCAGATGAGGCGTCGAAATCTGGAAAAATTACTATATTTGCAAACCCAAATGGTACTTTGGCCGAGTGGTTAGGCAGTGGTCTGCAACACCATCTACAGCGGTTCGAATCCGCTAGGTACCTCATTAATCCCTCAATTTATTTGATTTTCAAATAATTGGGGGATTTCTTTTTTATTATTGCAGTCAGCTTAAAACCATTTCGACACTAGGAATAAGTGTGGTTGGATTTGAGTTAAACCCTCAAGGAAAAAAGATTGAATTTTTAAAATGGGTTCTTATTGCGTACACAATACTAGCTAGAACTGATGCACTATTCTTTGACTCACTCAATTGATATACGCTATTATTTTAACATATTTTAGTAATTTTAACTTTTCTTTAAGGCGTAATTGGTTTCGTTTTTGGCTTAGCACATAAAACGATAAAAACCCTAACGACTCATTAAATTTCAAAATTATGAAAAAGATAGTAGCAGCAGGTTTGTTGTCGGTAATGATGCTGGCGGCCTGCAAAAAAGACAATACAGTTGCGGAAAAAACCCTCGAACAGCAAAAATTAGAATTCCAACAAAGACAACTGGAGATTGAACAGCAAAAACTTGCCATCGAGAAGGAAAGAATTGCTTATGAAAGCCAGAAAAAAAACGATAGTATTGCTGAGGTCAATAAAGCAAAAGCAACAGCAGCGGCTTCAAAACCAAAGGTAATAACCAAAACCAAAACGGTTTATGTCAATAGGGGAAAACGTTCAGGTGCGGAAAGCTATGCCAGTTCTTCCGGTTCTCAGGGTGCTTCACAAGGAACCACCCAGCATAAAGGAATGAGTAAGGCAGCCAAGGGAACAATTATTGGCACCGTGGGTGGTGCAGCAGCCGGAGCAATAATAAGCAAGAATAATCGTGGCGCAGGGGCAGTGATAGGAGGTATTGTGGGTGGTGCAACTGGTTACGCCATTGGCCGTTCTCAGGATCGGAAAGACGGAAGAGTGCAAGCCAAGTAAAAGAACCAAATCAACATATATATTAAAAGATTGCTTATTTTTAGGCAATCTTTTTTGTTGCTACTGTAGTACGTGTTTTATATTTTACTTTCATCAATTCTGCTTTTGCCTTCTTTATGGGGATTGGGCACTGTTTTTTCTGGAATTTTCAACCTGAAAACTCAAGGAATTGCCATGAAAATAATTCTGTCAATTTTTGGCATAACGCTGCTCTTCACTATGGTTGCTTTCTTTATGCCATTGAATGGGGTAGTCGAGGCGCTTACCGTTAGCATTGGTTTAGGCAGTTTTTTTTGGTACAAAGGATTTCTTCGCTTTTGGACGTTTTTCTCGAGGCAGAATTTGTCTTTCTATTTTTGCTGCGTATTTGTTTTGTTTTTTGGCTCGTTTTATCCGTTCATCCTCGATCATTTTGGCTATTATGTCCCGACCATCAAATGGATTTCTGAATATGGCTTGGTGAAAGGAATTGCCAATCTCGATCTTCTATTGGGACAAATGTCGGGATGGCATGTTTTTCAGGCCGGTTTTTCTCATTTCGCGGATCCGTTTCTACGAATCAATAGCGTTTTGCTGCTGGTTTACCTCATTTGGATTTATGAAAAAAAATCATGGATTCATCTCGCTTTCCTGCCGTTTTTATTTCTGTTTTCGCAGTCGCCCAACACAGATTTGCCCGTGATGGTTTTCTCATTAATTCTGCTTCAGGAAATGGTGGAACGTAACCGAAATGTCGGCTTCATTTTTGCGTTTTCGGTCTTTGTTTTCCTTATCAAACCCACGATGATGTGGTTGCCTTTGCTAAGTTTTTTTTATGCTGTTTTTATCCTCAAAGCACACTTAAAATTCATCATACCAGGAATTCTTATCCTGATGCTCTTCTTTTTTAAAAATATATGGACATTTGGATTTCCAATTTTTCCGGTGCAGTTTGCCGACTTTGGAGTTTCGTGGAAGCCCAATGCTCAATTGCTACAAAATTCAGCTGATATGGCGTTGCTGAAAAGTTATGATTTGCAATACAACATCGAACAAATCAGGAGTTTTTCCATTATGGAAAGGGTGAAAAATTGGTTGCTTTTGCCTGGAATAAAAGGATGGATCAATTCATTTTTTGTTTTAAGTTTAATGGTATTTTTTGGTTATACCGTGCAAAAAAGATCAAGATGGGTAACCCTCGTTTTTATCACGCTTATGATCAAAAGCGTTTTGGTACTCATTTTTTCGGCGCAGTACCGGTTTTTTACGGATGTGTTTTTTGTTATCTTTTTTATTATTTGTTTTGATAAGATTTCGGCCAATTATTCTCGGTTGGTTTTTATCGGTACATCGGTTCTTTTAGCGATTGCTTTCTCATTTCCGGTGGTTTTTAAAACAGTTATTCCCGATTTTAGGGCAGGTGGTTTTATGGCTGGTTTTTATGCGGAGCAGTTGGTGTATCCATCTACTTATCAGTGGAATAAGTACCAGAAGTATCAGATAGGCAACCTTAAATTTAATGTTGTAAATGGATATCAGTACAGTTTCGATACGCCACTTCCATCCATCTCGCCTGGTTTTTTAAAGGAAGACTTAGATGCCGGTATTTTTCCACAATTAAAAACTCAGTCGCTAAAAGATGGTTTTATATGGAAAAAAATGGATGAATCCGAAAAAACTCAGCTGCAACAGTTACTTGAAGAATACCGTCAATCTTTTCCACAAAATCCTTGAAACCTTTTCACTAACTTTGTCAAATGTTCACTTTAGGAAATTTTATTTCGCTTTCCACCTTCGGAGAAAGCCACGGCGCTGCTTATGGCGGCATTGTCACTAATTTTCCAGCCGGTTTATCCGTCGATTTTGAAGGTATTCAGCATCAGCTCGATCGCAGGAAGCCAGGGCAAAGCGCAATCGTCACCCAACGAAAGGAAAGTGACACGGTAAAGTTTCTTTCCGGTATTTTTGAAGGAAAAACAACTGGGACGCCTATTGGTTTCATCATCGAGAACGAAAATCAGAAATCCAAAGATTACGGTCATCTCGAGCATGCGTACCGGCCTTCTCATGCAGATTTTACTTACGATCAGAAGTTTGGAATACGCGACCATCGAGGGGGTGGAAAATCATCAGCGCGTGAAACGGTGAATTGGGTGGTTGCAGGTGCATTGGCCAAACAGATTTTACCTGCCGACATTGCCATTAATGCCTATGTTTCGTCTGTTGGTGAAATTTTCTGCGAAAAACCCTATCAGGATTTAGATTTTTCGAAGACAGATTCCAATGAAATTAGGTGTCCCGATGAGGAAGCAGCAGCGAAGATGATTTCGAAGATCAAAGCCATTAAAAAGCAAGGCAATACCATTGGAGGCACTGTTACCTGTGCCATCAAGAATTTGCCCACAGGAATTGGCGAACCGGTTTTCGGAAAGTTGCAGGCAGAACTTGCCAAAGCAATGATGAATATCAACGCTGCAAAAGGTTTCGAATATGGCAGCGGATTTTGTGGCGCAAAAATGACAGGGCAGGAGCATAACGATCTGTTCAATGATGATTTCACCACCAAAACAAATCTTTCAGGCGGAATTCAGGGAGGTATTTCCAACGGTATGGATGTTTATTTTCGGGTTGCATTTAAACCGATTGCTACTATTTTAAGGCCACAGGAAAGCGTCGATAAAAATGGAAATCGCGTCACGCTGGAAGGCAAAGGTAGACACGATCCTTGTGTTTTGCCAAGAGTGATTCCTGTCGTGGAAAGCTTGGTAGCATTTGTTCTGGCAGATCTTTTCCTTATCAACCAAATCAGAAAACTATAAATACGTTGCTGAAAATAGCAACACATTGACATCATAACATGAAAAATTATTGGAATCAGGCAATTACTTTTCAGCAATATTTGCAAGTTGCTGAACAAAGACTTCATCACCCTCTTGATGATGAACAAAAGGAATTTCATGGGTATTACGAACTGGGTGTGCAGCGAATGGAGCGTGCCCTGAAAACTTTCAAAGTGGATGACGAACTGCTGAAATCTCTAAAAGCAAAAAATTTTGAGGGCAAGTTGCTCATTATTTCTGAGCCATGGTGTGGTGATGCAAGCGCCACTGTTCCTGCCGTTACCCAATTTTTTGAAGCAGCGGGTAACGAAGTAAAGATTTTTCTTAGAGATTCTGACCCTTCGCTCATTAATCAGTTTTTAGTGAATGGAACCCAATCAATTCCCATTGTCATTGTGCTTGATGCTGATTTTCAGGTATTGGCACATTGGGGGCCACGGCCGCAATATGGAAACGAATTGCTCCTTAAATTCAAACAAGATCCTGAGAGCTATCCTCGCGAAGATTTTTACAACGACTTACAGGTGTATTATGCAAAAAACCGGGGCAATGATGCCATTAGCGAAATCATTAAGCTTATTTAATTAACATATCCTATGAATTTCCTGCGAAAAAATATTTTATACATTGTGGCTATCGGTATTTTAACAGTGATAGTACTGGTTCCGTCCGTTCGTGAAAAAATTAGTGCGCAGTTGTTTCCCATTGCTGCAGTGGAACAGGCCATTACCCTTACCGATGCCGATTACGATATTCAGCTCAAAGGGATCAATGTTCCTAATACCAATCTCAAAAATTTTAAAGGGAAAAAAATGGTGCTGCTCAACTTTTGGGGAACTTGGTGTCCACCTTGTAGATTAGAGTGGCCCACGATCCAGAAACTTTACGATAGCAAAAAAGACAAAGTCGATTTTGTGCTTATCGCGATGCAGGATAAAGAAGAAACAGTGAAAAAATTCCTGGAAGATAATCATTATACAGTGCCGGTGTACATCGCGGAAAGTCCGGTTACTGCCAACGTTTTGCCCAAGGCATTCCCTACCACTTTTCTGCTCGATAAAAACGGCAGAATTATCCTGAAAGAAGACGCCTCCAAGGACTGGAACGATAAATCGGTGCACGAAATGATCGATGCCGTTGCACCATAAAAACTGACCCAGTTTCCCAATATTGGTACAGAATTTGTGAAAAAGGAAGTAGCATTAAAAAATCACAAATAAAGAAATGAAAGTATCAAAAATTCAATTGGCAAAAGAGGCGTTCAAGCACAAAGGATTCATTCAAAAAATCCCTGTCATCGCTAGAATGATCAAGTCTGTTATGAGCAAAGGCGGTTACAAACCCGAGTTAAAAAATATTATTTTACCAGGTTTGGTGCTGCTCTACCTCATTTCTCCACTCGATTTTATCCCCGACTGGATCCCTGTTATCGGTGTTTTCGACGATCTTGCGCTGCTGGCACTCGCCATTCCAATGCTCACCTCGGAAGCCGAAAGATTCATCGCCTGGGAAACTTCACACCAAACAGATTCCAATATTTCCGAAGCCGAAATTATCAGTTAAACAACCAGCCGTTCAAGAATTTGAGCGGTTTTTTTATGGAGCAACACTACAGGTTTACCTTTCCACGACATGTCCCGCTTTCCGCTTCTACTCCTCGTTTCGCCGCTCCGCTTCGCTCCGCGGCTCACTGCGGGGTAACCGCTGCAATCGGGGCTAGGAATAGAGAGGTGGTTTTTCTTTTGGCGGCAAAATGCTCAACGCATCACAAAGACCTATCAAAATAATTGCTCTTTCAGAAATATTTCAGGAAATTTATGCCGTGAAAACCCTTATTTCAATCATTGGCACCACAGGAATCGGTAAAACAAAACTTGCCATCCAATTGGCTAAGCATTTTCGAACCGAAATTATCTCCTGCGATTCGCGGCAGTTTTTTAGGGAAATGAAAATTGGTACGGCCACGCCTTCGCTTGAGGAACTTGCTGAGGTTCCTCATCATTTTATCGGGCAGCTTTCCGTTCAGGATTACTATTCCATTGGGCAGTTTGAGAAAGAAGCAGATCAAAAAATTGCTGAGCTTTTTCAGATGAATGATGTCGTTATCTTGGTCGGCGGAAGTATGATGTACGAAAAAGCGGTCATCAGGGGATTAAACGATTTGCCGCAAGCCAATGACGACCATCAGAAGAAGCTTACAGGAATTTGGGAAAACCACGGCATCGAGGCGCTTCGGAATCTATTGGAGGCATTAGATCCTCAGTATTACGCAATGGTAGACCGCAACAATTCGCGCCGTTTGCTACGTGCTATCGACATTATTTGGCAAACCGGAAAAACCTACACCGAGAATATTGCAGCACAAGTAAAGCAAAAAAAATTTCAAGTGGTACGCATTGGTATCGAAGCACCGCGCGAAATTATATACGGAAAAATCAATCACCGTGTGGATGTGATGATGGATGACGGACTGCTGCAGGAAGCCCAGCAACTGATGAATTTTCGAAATCTTGTTGCCCTGCAAACCGTTGGCTATACCGAACTTTTTAGATACTTTGATGGCGAATGGACGCTGGATTTTGCCATTGAAGAAATCAAGAAGAATTCCCGACGTTTCGCAAAACGGCAACTTACCTGGTATCGGAAAGAAGAGGATATCCATTGGGTAAATTTTCAAAATTCACTTGAAGAATCCTTATCTTTGCTTCAAGGTTTAAATATACAATAACCGATTTTTATAAAATAATAAACCAAAATCATCATGGCCAATACTCCTTCTAATATGCTTGAACTGGGCACTAAAGCTCCGTTTTTTGAATTGCCGAATCCTTCGCATGCTAACGAACTTCAGTCGCTTGCCGATTTGAAAGGCGAGAAAGGAACCTTGGTGATTTTTATGTGCAACCACTGTCCGTTTGTGTTGCATGTTATCGATAAACTCACCGAGCTGCATGAAGATTATCAGCCATTGGGCATCGAATTCATCGGGATCAATGCCAACGATGTAGAGAAATATCCGGCAGATTCTCCAGAAAAAATGGTGGAGTTTCAGGTGGAACGTAAATTCGATTTTCCATATCTTTATGATGAAAGTCAGGCCGTGGCAAAAGCGTATGATGCTGCCTGCACACCGGATTTTTATTTTTTTGATGATAAACTAGACCTTGTTTACCGCGGGCAAATGGATGATTCAAGACCGGGCAACAACAAAGAAATTACTGGCGAAGATCTCATTATTGCCTTTGAAAACCTTCTGGCAGGCGAACCTCAGGAAGAAACGCAACGGCCAAGTATGGGTTGCGGAATTAAATGGAAAGGGTAAGTTCCCTCGAGACACTCAAAAAAAATTAGCGCTTAAGAAAAGGATTATGGCTTTTCTCAAAACCAATGGTTGTGGAGTTTCCGTGTCCGCTGTACACTCGCGTGTTGTCATCTAACACGAAAAGCTTAGTTTGAATACTGTCGATAAGCTGTTCGTGATTTCCTTTGTAAAGATCGGTTCTGCCGATGCTGCCTTCAAAAAGAACATCACCGGAAATCAACAGTTTCTGGGCTTCATTATGGAAAGCGATATGACCCGGCGAATGTCCCGGAACAAAAAGGATTTTGAAAATATCGTTGCCTAAATGAAGAGTGTCATTTTCAGCAATAAACTGAATTTCACCTTCAAAAGGTTTAAAGAAAAAGCCGAACCGATTTGCATCCATTGGGTTTCGGTCAAGAATTTCTTTTTCGGTAGCGTGGAGCAGAACTGGAACCCGGAATTGGTCGTATGCCGATTGCAGTCCTAAAACATGGTCGATGTGTGCGTGTGTTAGTAATATATTCTTGATTATCAATTTATTATCTTCGATAAACTCATGGAGTTTTTTTGTTTCCTCTTCACCGAAATTTCCCGGATCGATTAAGAACGCCTCCCTATCGTCATTAAAAATAATATAGGTGTTTTCTGAAAAAGGATTGAAGGTAAATGATTTTAGATGAAGCATTTTCTGTAAATTTTAGTGCAAATTTAAATTTTTTCTTGGTCTCTTCATGGTTCGAAAGAAGGATCCTTCAATAAGTTGGGTGTTTTTTCGTTATCTTCGTATCAATGAAAAAATTATCTTGTCTTTTACTACTTTGCTCCATTTTAAATTTTGCTCAGCAAATCAGGAGCGTTCAGTTGTTCAATCCCCAAACCAACGATGAAACGCCGGTGATTGGTTTTAATGAACAGTTGATTTTGCGCTTTGACGATCTTTCAAATGGGAGTAATGTATATCGTTACACATTGCGACATTTCGACCGAAACTGGAATGATGACGGATTGTTTTTTACGGAATTTGCTACTGGAAGTTTAAACGGTTTAATCGATCAGTTCCAGTATTCCTTTAATACCATACAGCAATACACCCATTATACGCTGAGTTTCCCGAATGATAAAATCAGACCAAAAATCTCAGGAAATTTCGAATTGTTGGTGTATCTGGATTCTGCCTCTAATCCCCTTTTTACCAAGCGATTTTGCATCGTGGAAGATGGCGCTACTGTTGGTTTAAATGTAAGCAGAACTTTGGACGCAAGAAAACCACAAATGAACCAGCGCGTACAGGTACAAGTAATAGGCAGTTCCGAATCTTTGACTTCTAATGTAAATACCGTTTCGCTCAACGTCATCCAGAACAATAACTGGAATATCACAGTGAACGACCAAAAGCCGAGTTCTACCTTAGGTAATAAATTGCTTTTTCAGCAAATGAACTTGGTTTTTCCGGGCAATAACGAATTTTATTATTTTGATAATAAGAATATGAATGGCAGTTTCGATATGATTGCTGGAGGTGAAACTATTGATAACGTGAATTATACCTATCTTTTCCCCGTGTTGGCTTACCCACTCAATTATCAGTATATGCCTGATGTAAACGGCGCTTTTTATTTTAGGCGCAATGATTTGGGAATAGAACGTGATGCAAATCGTGAAGCCGACTATTCGTGGGTTTATTTCGCTTTAGATTCCGAAAAAACGGATAAAGATCTCTATGTTTTGGGTGCATTCAACGACTTTACGCCCTCCAAAGAAAACCAAATGTTATATGATGAGGCCAAAAAGAAATACATTGCAAAAATATACCTAAAGCAGGGTTTCTACAACTATATGCTTGCCACAAAAGATGCGGATGGAACGTTAAACTATGGTGAAGTAAACGGAAATTTTTGGCAAACAGAAAACCTCTATCAGGGATTTCTCTATTACCAGCCATTTGGCAGAAATTATGATGGACTCCTTGGTTATGGTGAATTCAGAACACCAAATCAGTAGTAATTTTCTTTATACGAGATAGAAATCATTCATCTTTTCTTCGCAAAGTGTTTTTACCACTTCAATCCAATGGTCTTCATCATTAAGACAAGGAATGTAGTGGAAATTCTCGCCACCCGCATGAAGAAAATGTTCTTTGCCTTCCACAGAAATTTCTTCCAGCGTTTCAAGACAATCCGATACAAATGCCGGGCAAACGATTGCCAGGTTTTTTACTCCATTCTTGGGGAGATTCGCCAAGGTTGCATCAGTATAGGGTTCTATCCATTTGTCTTTGCCTAAACGAGATTGGAAGGAGATGATTGCTTTATCTCTAGGCAAACCGAGTTTAGCCAAAACCAACTCGGTGGTCTTAAAACATTGGTGGCGATAGCAAAACTGATGGCTCGGATTGCTTTCCCTGCTACAGCAGTCATTCAGGTTGCAGGTATGGGTGGGGTCCGTTTTGTATAGATGCCTCTCCGGAACACCATGATACGAGAACTGCAATGCATCGAAGTTTTCAGGCAACTTTTCCCGAATGCTTTCTGCTAAGCAATTGATGTAGATTTCCCTGTTATAAAACGGCTGCACATAGCTTATTCTGGTTTGCGGAAAAAACGCCTTTCGAACTTCCTCAGCTTTATCAATCACCGTTTCTGTAGTACTCATGGCGTATTGCGGATAAAGCGGAAACAGCACAATGTCAGTAACTCCCTGATCCACGAGTTTCTGGATTCCTGCTTGGATGCTGGGCTCGGCATATCGCATACCTATTTCCACGGGTACATCAACCAGCTTTTGGAGTTTTTTTTGGATTTGTTGAGTAATGACGATCAGGGGCGATCCATCCTCCGTCCAAACCGTTTTGTAGGCCTCCGCCGATTTCTGAGGGCGGGTTTTTAAAATAATTCCTCGAACCAGTAAAGTACGAAAAAACCAACGATAATCAATGACTTTTTCGTCCATCAAAAATTCATCAAGATATGTTTTTACGTCTTCAACCTCAGTTGATTTTGGCGATCCCAGATTCACCAACAAAATTCCTTTTTTAGCCAAAATATTATTTTTTAAACCCCAACGGTCTTATTGTAAAAATAACTGTCAATCTTAAATGATATGATGAATTTACCCATTAACAGCTTCAACTTTCTCGACTAAGTCGGGAACAAACTGTTTCAGGATATTTTCAATGCCTCCCTTCAATGTAGCGGTAGAGCTTGGGCATCCGGAACACGCCCCTTGAAGCAGCATTTTTGCGGTTTTGTTTTCTTCATCATATTCAATGAGTGATATTTTTCCGCCATCGCCTTCTACTGCCGGCGCAACGTACTCATTCAGAATATCCGATATCTTCTGTTCGTTTTCGTTATAATCACGATTAATGATTTTCTCAACGGGATTTTCGTGTTTTGATGCTTCGATGTTTGAGATCTTGCCGCCTTTCTGCAAATAATCGGCAACGAAAGCACGAACGGGAACCATCACTTCATGCCACTGATAGGTATCGTCTTTGGTAATGGCCACGAAATTATCCGAAATAAAAACCTGCACGGCAAATTCAAATTCATTAAAGATCGCCTTTGCCAAAGGCACATCATCAGCTTCATCTCTTGATTTTACTTCAATGAAACCTTCAAGCAAAAATTTATTCGAAACAAACTTCATCACGTTCGGATTTGGTGTCATTTCCGAGTAAACCTGGTAAAGCTCTTTTTTCTTCTGCAGATAAATTCTGGGATTTGCCAGCAATTCGTCCTCAATTACTCCCTTTAAACTTTCGGCAACATCTTCCCATTGCACTGCGTCTTGCTTTGCTATAGCCACAAAATTAGCAGTGATGAAAATTCTTTCCACAAACGGATACTTCAAAAGCTCCTGTGCCATAGGAACTTCGGAAAGGTCGCTGTCACGGTCCAGTTCTAAAGAGCCCGGAATAAGGTTGTAGTTGGCTACAAATTTCATGACTTTCGGATTCTCCGTAGGTTCTATGATGATGTTTGTCATTTTATTTTTAAATTTGAGATGCAAAAATACGGATAAAATTACGGATGTAAAATCTCTTTAGTAGATATCATCAATCCCTTAAAAATCAATTATCAATTAATATCAATATAGTTAGTATGGCAATTATACGCGAGCTCTTAGGCAAAACACCTCAAATTGGTGAAGGAACATTTCTGGCAGAAACCGCTACTGTGATCGGTGATGTAGTGATGGGTAAACAATGTAGTGTTTGGTACAATGCGGTCATTCGTGGCGATGTGCATTCCATTAGGATGGGCGATAAGGTGAATGTTCAGGACAACGCGATGTTGCACTGCACTTACGAAAAATTCCCACTCAACATCGGCAATAATGTATCGATTGGACATAATGCCATCGTTCACGGATGCACGATTCAGGACAATGTGTTAATCGGCATGGGCGCCATTGTGATGGACGATTGCTTGGTAGAGAGCAACTCTATTGTGGGTGCAGGATCGGTGGTGACGCAGGGAACACATATAAAGTCCGGTGAAGTTTGGGGCGGTGTGCCTGCAAGAAAAATTAAAGATATTTCCGCTGAATTACTGGAAGGCGAGGTGAACCGCATCGCTAATAATTATGTGAAATATTCGTCTTGGTACGAATAATGAAGCATAACCTACAGCAATGAACTTTAAAAAAGAGTCGATCTTGGTTGTTTTGTAATTTTTAGAAATGAAAAAAATAAAGGAAATCGTTGGGCTGTTGAGGGAAACCTTTACGCAATGGAATAAATCTTCTGCTGCGGCAGACTCTGCCGGTATTGCCTACAACGCTATTTTTTCCTTGCCAGGTCTTTTGATTATCGTGATATGGATTGCCGGATTTTTCTTCGCTGATGAAGCGATTCGTGGTGAGATTAATCGCCAAGTAAGCGAAGTGGCAGGAGAAGAAATTGGCAACAGTATTCAGGACATGGTTCGCAGCGCCGTTTGGGATCGGGAAAATGTATGGATGAAGATCATTGGTGTTTTTTCACTGGTTTTCGGGGCAACGACTTTGTTTTTTCAAATGCAAAAAAGTTTAAATGAGTTGTGGGGCGTGGAGGCCGCGCCCAAAAGGGCGCTCCAGAAATATGTGCTCGATCGGGCCAATTCACTGGGGATGATTCTCATCATTTCCTTTTTGCTTCTCATCAGCATGATGCTTACTTCTGTGCTGGGCATTGCAAGCAACTGGATTACTACCGAGTTTGGTTTAGAGACATTTATACTGATTCAGGTGGTTAACTTTTCTGTCAGTTTTGTGGTGGTTACCCTTCTTTTTGGTTTAATGTTTAAAATTTTACCCGATGTGGAAATACGATGGAATTCCGTTTGGATTGGGGCAATTGTTACTGCATTCTTATTTACCATTGGTAAATTCTTAATCGGTATTTACTTCGAAATTGCCAAGCCTACATCCGTTTTTGGTGCGGCGGGAACCATTATTTTGCTGATGATGTGGATCAATTATTCCTGTCAGTTGGTTTTCTTTGGTGCAGAGTTCACCAAAGTGTATGCAATTAAGAAAGGATATTCCATTCGTCCTTCCAAATTTGCCAAATGGAACGCCGAAAAGTTACAGCAGAACATCTTAGAACAGCGAGAAGGGGAAGCCCATGCCAACGAAAGTAAAACCAGCTGATATCCCCTGATCTACCCTTTATTTTTTTCAGCGAAATGTGAGGGTGAAGTACTTTTCTTTAACCAACAGCCAACAGGCAATACTCAAACATTTTCAGTAATTTTGAGGGATGAATGAATCGCTCTTCAATCTTGCCGAACATACCAACAGAAGTATCTTCCTCACCGGGAAAGCAGGGACAGGGAAAACGACTTTTCTGAACGACTTCGTCCGGAAAACACACAAAAAGCATATTGTGGTGGCGCCTACCGGAATTGCAGCCATCAATGCAGGTGGCGTTACGATTCACTCCATGTTTGGTTTGCCGCCACGCACCTTTGTGCCCACAACAGACAGAATTGATGGCAATCTTGCAATGAACATTGCCGATTTGATGCATCATTTCAAATACCGGAAAGATAAACAAAAACTCCTTCGCGAAATCGACATGGTCATCATTGATGAGGTTTCCATGCTGCGCGCCGATGTTCTGGACATGATGGATTTTGCGCTTCGTTTTGTACGTCGGAATCAGCAAAAGTTTGGAGGAGTACAGATGTTGTTGATAGGCGATTTGTACCAGCTTCCGCCCGTGGTGCGCGACGAAAATTTACTGAGTCAATACTATGATTCACCCTTCTTTTTCGATAGTTGGGCGCTGAAGGAAGTGCCGCTAATTACCATAGAACTTACCACTGTTTACCGCCAAAAGGACGAGAAGTTTTTGGATATTCTCAACGAAATTCGGGATGGCGAAATTCGTGACATCGACTTCGATACACTCAATGAAAGATACATCCCCGATTTTGAGCCCACTGATGAACCGTATGTTTATCTCACTTCTCACAACCGAATGGCGGATGAAATTAACAGAAAAAAATTAGTAGAGCTGCCTGGAAAGTCCAGCTTTTTTAAAGCTGATATTGTCGGCGATTTTAATGAGAACCAATATCCAAACGATGAAACGCTGGAATTGAAAGTGGGTGCGCAAATTATGTTCATCCGAAACGATGCCAGTGGTGAAAAACGGTATTTTAACGGGAAACTTGCCGAAATAATGGAGCTGGATGATCAGGGAATCACCGTGCTTATTGATGGAGAAGATGAAGTTTATACCCTGAAGAAGGAAGTATGGGAGCAAAAGCGCTATGCAATGGATGATCAAAAAAACATTACTGAGAAGGTTTTGGGGAGTTTCAAACAATATCCCATTCGTTTGGCGTGGGCGGTTACCATTCATAAAAGTCAGGGACTTACTTTTGACCGGCTCATTATCGATGCCGGAAAATCCTTTGCTTCAGGACAAGTCTATGTCGCGCTTTCTCGTTGCCGTACCCTGGAAGGAATTGTGTTAAAGTCCAGAATTACCGCCGACGTGATTTTTGCCGACCGAAGAGTCGCAAAGTTTCAAGATGAAACCCATGCTAACGATCGTGTGGAGGAAATCCTGAATGCCGAAAAGTTTGATTACAGCATCAGGAAAATATTGAATAAACTGGATTGCACTTGGTTTACTGCTTCGCTTTTGGGTTGGAATCATGCCGCGTCAAAAAGTAAATCAATCGATAATGACGCAGCAAAAATGCTGTACCAAGCGATGAAAGCGGAGGCGGATAATTTTAGTTCTATTTTTAAAAAATTCGAGAGCATCATCCGTCAGAAAACCCGTAGATTTATACTGGGAGATGAGCAGTGGGATGAGATTGAGAACAAATGCCGCGGTGCAGTCAATTTCTTTTTTACGCAAGTTAATGAAAAGTTCTTCAGGCCATTGTTCGAATTTTATGCACAGTCTAAAGCAGTAAAAGGACTCAAACAATACAATGAGGATTTTCGTGTGTTTCTGGATGATCTGGAAGATTACCTGAACGATTTAAAAGGCATTTATCTTTTGGATGTGAAGCTCTTCGATGCCGAAAACGAAGTGAAAATCTCAACAAAAGTAGCCAAAGTTCCTTCGCATATTCTCAGTTTTCAATTGTTTGAGGAAGGTAAAAGCATACCTGAAATAGCCCGTGAACGCGGTTTAGTAACAGAAACCATTTTCGGCCATTTGGCTAAATTCGCATCTCTGGGTTTGCTGGATCTTAGCAGGATTCTTCCGAAAGAGAAAATTAAAATTTTTGAAAAAGAATTCCAAAATGCAGATTTGCATTCGTCCCTAAACGACTGGAAAAGCGCGCTGCCTAAAGAGTTTGAATTTAATGAAATCCGTTTGTTGCTCAATCATTACATGAGAGAATCCAACGAAGAGACCGATTAAAATCAACTTTTTTTCTTCCGCGCCTGGTACTTCTTAATGATGGTGTAAAAAACCAAAAAGCCAAGAACAAAGATCGAAATTCGTGAAAGCAAATCACCGGTTCTGCTGTAAAAAGTCTTTGTGTCGTAGAGATTGATTTTTGCAAAAAGTGCCGTTTGATCGCCATACAGTGTGTCGGCCAACACATCGCCCCTTGCGTTGATGTGGGCAGAAATACCGCTGTTGGCAGACCGCGCAATTTCGCGACGAGTTTCTATCGCGCGAAGCCGCGCATAAGACATCAGTTGCTCATGTCCCTGCGTAACGCCCCACCAAGAATCGTTGGTCATAATGGCCAGGAAATTTGCTCCTTTTTTCACGTAATCGGTAGTGAATTCGCCATAAATACTTTCATAGCAAATAATGGGTGCGAGTTGACCAGCATTAAATGGATTAGTGAAAACTTTTCGTTCAGGATCCGTGGCAAGTGATGAAACGGTGCCTCCCAAGTTGAGCATCGCATCGCCTAAAATTGGCTTCAATACGTTGATATAGGGAAAAATCTCCACACCAGGAACGAGCTTTCCTTTGTGATAAACCTCCACTTTTTGATTTGGAATTATTTGTACAGCACTGTTATAACTGTCCACAAAAGAACCGTCCGATACCTCGTAAGAAGTTGCCGTTTTTTCTGCCGGATTATGGTAAAATTTGTGCGAAGAAATGCCGGTCACAAAAGCAGATTTGGGATGTTGGCTGAGGAAATTTTTGATGCTGTTCAGCAGTTGGCTGTTTTCGAAGCCACGTTCTGAAATGGAACCATAGCCGGGAAGTGAGGTTTCCGGGCCAATGTAATAATCAATTTTTCCTTTTGAATTTTGCGCTGCCAAAGTGAGCAGATCATTGAGGATGGTAATGCTGTCTTTGGAATATTTTTCGGCGTAAGGATCAAGTTCCGGCTGCAGCATTAATACATTCACCGAACCTATGGGTTTTTCATTAAACTGATTGTATTTAATAACGGAAACCAGCATGGGCAGAACAACGGCCAATACCAAAACCGAAGTGTTGACGATGAGTGATTTGCGTTTTCTGCCGGCTTCCCAAATTCTTAAAGTATAAAATGCATAAACATTTATAAGTAAAATCCAGAAGCTGCCTCCTGTGGCGCCCAAACTATCGTACCACTGAATGAGTTTTGGGTAATCCGAAAAAACATTTCCCAAGTTGAGCCATGGCCAGGTTAACTCCCAGCTCAGATGAAATTTCTCGAAACTCATCCATATGGCAACAAAAAAAACAAGTCCCCAATAGGTGCCTTGCGCATTTTTGTACCAATGATACAGTTGAAAAACCAATGAATACAACAACGAATTTACAATCACAGGAAACAAAACCGCCATAAGGGAATGGGTGCCGTCCGGATTTTTGGAGCCATAAAGCCATCCGGTTGTTACAATATTCCAGATCACAAAACAGAGGTAACTGAGGCCAAAAACAACCCAACCTTTATGTTTGAAATTTGAAAATTTGGAGATGTCGTGTTCCATCATCAGCAACGGAACCAGCGCCACAAAGATGAAAAACGGCACGCCGTATGTAGGCCACGAAATGCTGAGAAGTACCGCCGATAAAAGCGAGAGAAAGATATATTTCATAACGAATGAGCTTTACAAAGGCAACTGATCGGCTGTTGCCATCATTTTATGCCGCACAAATTTAATCAAAAATATCAAGCGCCATTTAATCTGCTATCCTTTAAAAGGAGCGCTCAAATTCCACGCTTGCGCCTTTCAATTCGCCTTTCATAGGAGGTGCGGTCTTGGTGATTTTTATTTTAATGAATGAAATCTTAGGGAACGCTTCGTGCACCGCGTTCAGAATTCGTCCAGCTACATGCTCCAAAAGTTTCGACGGAATCGACATTTCTTCATGGATTATATCATTGATTTCTGCATAACTGATGGTGTCTTCCAAAGCATCAGTATCGGTGGCTTTCCACAAATCGGCATGGAGTTCGAGCGTAATCCAATAGTAGGTGCCAATAAGGTTTTCTTCCGGAAGAACCCCGTGGTGGGCGTAAATCTTAATCTCTTCTAAGATAATTTTTGAAGTCATTGTTGTCAATCATTAATGCGTTAACAAAAATCGTTTTAATTCTTCAAAATCCGGCTGAATTTCCACCGATTTTTTATCTTTTTTCATTAAATCATTTAGAGTTGCTGGGAGGTGAACCTTACATTTTGTTGCCTTTTCTACTGCTTCAGGGAATTTCACTGGATGTGCAGTTTCCAGAATCAGCCCTTTGTTACCGGGATTTTCATGCATGAATTTTTTCAAGGCAGCGTAGGCAACTGCACCGTGTGGTTCCAATATATAATTAAATTTTTGATGAACGTCCGAGATCGTTCTCAATGTTTTCTCGTCATCAATAGCGTAGCCAGAAATGGCATCCTGCATGTCCTTAAACTGATGCTGAAACAGCTCTAGAATCCTGACGAAATTACTCGGGTTTCCGACATCCATTGCATTGGAAAGTGTTGCCACGGTTTTTTTGATTTCAAATTTTTGTGTTTTTAAATAATGGGGAACCACATCATTTTCATTGCAGCCCGCAACAAAATGTTCCACGGGAAGACCTCGGAAATAGGATAAAATTCCGGCGCAAATATTACCGAAATTTCCACTCGGAACACTGATGACCGGTTTTTCTGAATGGTTCTGCTGCCATTGTTTCAAAGCAAGCAGATAGTAAATTTGCTGAGGAAGCCAACGCGCTACGTTGATGGAATTCGCAGAGGTAAGCAATCGCTCAGTATTGATATTTTCATCTGCAAATGCCATTTTAACCAAATCCTGACAGTCGTCAAAACTTCCACTTACTTCCAGTGATGTAATGTTTTCGCCAAGCGCGGTGAGTTGTTGCTCCTGCACCTTGCTCACTCGGTTTTTGGGATACAGAATCACCACTTCAACGTTAGGAATTTTGTAAAATCCATTCGCCACGGCACCTCCGGTGTCCCCAGAAGTAGCCACCAAAACGGTTACTTTTCTCTTCTCATTTTTCAAAAAATAAGATAAACAACGGCTCATGAATCGGGCGCCAATATCTTTAAATGCCAACGTGGGTCCATGGAAAAGTTCTAAAACATCAATGTTTTCATTGATTTTCTTTAACGGAATTTCAAAATTGATGGTTTCGGAGACAATGGTTCTGAGGTTATATTCTGGGATTTCATCACCTACAAAGTCCTTCATGCAGCGAAAGGCGATTTCATCATCAGAAAACTGCCCGAGATTGGCGATAAAGTCTTTGTCAAATAGAGGAATAAACTCAGGGAAAAAAAGACCTTTGTCATTGCCCTGCCCTTTAATGGTGGCTTCTTTAAAGGAAACTTTTTCGTTCTTATCTTTTAAATTATAGTATTTCATTGGGACGAAGTAAGCGTTTAAAATTGGGTTTTAGATGAGTTTTATTCCTTCATTGTTGATTTTGGAAACGTACACCAAACTCTCAATGCCGATGGAGGTAAATTCAGCTTTCATCATTTCAACAATGTTTTGTGCAACGGTTTCGTTTTCGCTCAGCATAAAAATGGAGGGTCCTGAACCCGAAATTCCTCCACCCAAAGCCCCAAGCTCTAAGCTTCTTGTTTTAATCATATCAAATTTGGGAATAAGAATACTGCGAACAGGTTCTACAATAACGTCGTTCATGCTTCTGCCGATAAGCGCGTGGTCGTTTTTCAAAATACCAGCCACCAATCCTGCAACATTTCCCCATTGGGTTACCGCATCTTTCAGTTGAATATGTTTTTTGAGAATTTGTCGGGCATCCGATGTTTTTACTTCCACCTGGGGATGCACGGCAGCAACGTATAAATTGGGCGAACTTAAAGGAATAATATCAATAGGATCCGATGATTTCACCAATGTAATGCCACCATAAATGCAAGGGGCAATGTTGTCGGCATGGCGAACGCCGGAAGCCAATTCTTCGCCATACATGGCAAAATGGACCAGTTCTTTTTCGGAAAGCGGGTTGCCCAATAATTTGTTCAGACCAAAAGCGGCACCTGCTGCACTGGCTGCACTGGAACCCAAGCCGCTCCCGGGTTTTATGTTTTTATGAATGCTGACTTCAACACCCAAGTTCAGGTTGAGGTATTCTAAAATTTTGAGAATCACTACACCGGCTACATTTTTTTCTGGTTCGGTGGGCAAACCAAAAGAATCGGTATGATTGATGATGATTTTTGGTTCTTCTAAAAGGCGAAATTCCATTTCATCAAATGGTTCATTCATTGCCATCCCAAGAATATCGAATCCGCACACCAAATTGGCAATGGTAGCAGGAACTTTTAATTGTATTTTTTCCATTTTTAATTTTTAAACTGATCTTACTATGTCTGCAAAAACGCCACTGGCAGTCACTTCAGCACCAGCGCCCGCACCTTTCACCACCAATGGCTGCTCGGAGTAGCGAAGCGTTTTGAAGATCACAATATTGTCTTTTCCGTAGAGATGAAACAGGTCGCTTTCGGGTGAGATTTGCTGGAGGCCGACTTTCGCTTTTCCGTTATTAAACTCGGCGACATACTTTAGTATTTTCCCCTGTTTTTTTGCCTCATCCAAAATCGATTTGAAATGTGTTTCATATTTCAGTAAACTATCATAAAAATCGACCACGCTTCCGTGCATGCATTCATCTGGCAGGAAGCTGTCATTTTCTATTTCGCTAAATTCCAATGGGAAGCCAGCTTCTCGTGCAAGAATTAAAATTTTTCTCGCAACATCAGTTCCTGCCAAATCCAGCCGAGGGTCGGGTTCGGTGTATCCTTCTTTCTGTGCCTGTTTCACCACTTCGGAGAAACTTCGGTTTCCATCATAATGATTAAAAACAAAATTGAGCGTTCCGCTTAATACTGCCTGAACCGACACAATCTGGTCGCCGCTTCTCATGAGATCATTAATGGTTCCGATGATGGGTAAACCTGCGCCCACATTGGTTTCAAAGTAAAAATTACATTGATGGTTCTTTGCGGAATTTTTGAGTTGAAGATAAAAATCGTAGTCTGATGCTGCAGCAATTTTATTGCACGCGACGATGTTGATGCTTCTTTTCAGCAGACGTTCGTAAATGTTGATTACTTCGGCATTGGCGGTAACATCCACAAAAACCGAATTGCGAAGGTTGCGATCAATGATTTGTTCTGCAAACTTTTCGGGCGAATAATCTAAACCGTTTTCCTTTAAACTAAACATCTCGTTTTCAGATAATCCGTCTTCTGAGAGCATCATTTTTTTACTGTTAGCAATACCTGCAATTTTCAGGTTAGTCCGCAAGTGGTGTTTTAAATATTCATTTTGTCTGAAGATTTGATCAATCAGCTTTGAGCCCACGTTTCCAACGCCGCAAATGTAGACGTGTACCTGTTTGGTTTCATTCTCGAAGAAATTTTCGTGAAGAACGTTGATGGCCTTTTTTACATCATTTTCAGCAATTACGACGCTGATGTTCTTTTCGGAAGAACCTTGTGCAATAGCGCGGATGTTGATGCCGTTATTGCCTAATGCACCAAACATTTTTGCACAAACACCGCTTTTGCTTTTCATGTTTTCGCCCACCAAAGCCACGATGGAAAGTTGATTTTCAATTTTCACCGGATGAATTCGGCTTAGTTTTACATCGTCTTCAAAAGTTGTATTGATGGCGGTTTCGGCCTTGGAGACCTCGTTTTCACTTATGGCGATTGTGATGGAATGTTCTGACGAGCTTTGGGTAATCAGGATGACGTTTATTTTTTCGTTGCTGAGGCACTGAAAAAGTTGTGCAGAAATGCCGGGAATTCCCACCATTCCGCTTCCTTCTAATGTAAGCAGTGCAATTTTGCTCATATTGGAAATGCCGACCGCCACTTGGTTTTCATTTTTCTTCACATTATTCCGGGAAGAAACAAGTGTTCCGTGATTTTCTGGGTGAAAGGTATTTTTAATCCAGAGATCAATGTTTTTGTTCATCACCGGATGAAGCGTCGGTGGATACAATACTTTTGCTCCAAAATGGGATAATTCCATCGCTTCCTGATAGGAAATATTGGGGATGCTTTTGGCGTTGGAAACGATGCGTGGGTCGGCAGTCATCATGCCGTTCACATCGGTCCAGATCTGTAATTCGTCTGCTTGTAGTGCAGCCGCTATAACAGATGCCGTGTAATCGGAACCGCCTCGGCCAAGTGTTGTGGCATTGCCGTTTTCGTCACTTGCTACAAAACCCGGAACAATAGTGATTTGATGATGATTATCTTTGAAATAGGATCGCAGATTTTGGTTGGTAGTATCGAAATTTATTTTTGCGTGGGTAAAGTGGGCATCTGTTTTAATCAGATCAGGCGCATTCATCCACACGGCATCCAAACCATCCGATTGTAGTTGGGCAACGATAATATTAGACGATAGAAATTCACCGTAAGAGGTAATTCTGTCTTTTATCTTGTCGGTAAATTCTCCCAACACAAAAATGCTGTTGCAAAGGTCTTCAATATCGTTAAAGTGTTTTTTCACAAAACTTAACCATGCACTTTGCCCAGAAATAGGGATTAAATTTTGAACCAGTGTCAGGTGCTTTTCTTCAAGTTTTTTGACGATTTGGGTATAGTTTTCATTCTTCTGGGCAGCGAAGGTGGAGGCGTTAATCAGCGAGTCGGTAACCCCTGACATTGCGGAGACAACCACTATTACTTTATCTTTTTTGGCCTGTTTTTCAATGATGTTTTTAACGAGAAGGATAGGATTGGAATCTGCCACCGAAGTTCCCCCAAATTTCAACACTTTCATATATTTTGAGTTTAAATTTTTAAAAAAAAGTTTTTGATTTCTTTTCAGCGAAAAGAATGCAGCGCAGTGATGATATGTGAAATTTTACCCCAGAAAAGGGGTTGTGGTAGTTGTTGTTGTGGTTACGGAAAAATCAGCAGAATTGAAGTCCTGCTTGGTGAAAAAAGATATGTTGCTTTTGTTTTCCATAAAAACTTGAACAAATATAGAAATCTATTTGTAATTCACAAGTCAAATATGAGGTTTTGTTGAAAAAACAGTAAAATCAATAACAAAAAAACCTTTCCATAAAATATGAAAAGGTTTGGTAAACTTAAAATATCTTCCATCCATTCTTTTTAGAAAAAACTTTATTAAAAAAGAATGAAATATATGCTGAGGGCAATATTTCTTTGATTTACTTAATGGTTTTAGAAAGTTCCAGCATTGCTTCAATGGGTTGCAGTGCTTTCAGCCGAAGTTCTTCATCCATCAGTATTTCCGGTAATTCGTATTTCATGCACAGGTAAAGTTTTTCCAATGTATTTCGTTTCATGTAAAAACATTCCGAACAGTTGCAGCTTTCATCAAAAACCAATGCCGGAATCAGCGATTTTTGTGGCGCACGTTTTTTCATTTCGTGCAGGATTCCTTCTTCTGTTGCCACAATAAATTCCTGGCAGTCGTCTTTCTCCACATAATTAAGCAAAGCAGATGTGCTGCCAACAAAATGAGCCAAATCCAAAACGGCCGACTCACTTTCAGGGTGAGCAATGAGTTGAGCATGAGGATGATTTGCCAATTGCTGGGCGATTCGCTCCATCGAGAATGCTTCGTGTACAATGCAGCTGCCGTCCCAAAGAATCATCTCGCGTCCGGTTTTTTTCATCAAATAACGGCCTAAATTTTTATCTGGTGCAAAAATAATGGGTCGGTCATCGGGCAATGCTTTAATGATGGTTTCCGCGTTGGAGCTGGTAACGATGATGTCGGATTCTGCCTTGGTTTCTGCATTGCAGTTGATATAGGTGGCCACTAAAGCATTCGGATACTGTTCGCGCATTTTCTTCAGCCCTTCGCCGCTGCAGCCGTCTGCCAAAGAGCATCCTGCTTGTGTGTCGGGAAGAACCACTTTCTTGGTCGGGTTCAGTATTTTTGCCGCTTCTGCCATAAAATGCACGCCACAGAATGCAATCATATCGGCGTCGGTGTCGCGAGCGGCTCTTGCTAATTGCAGGGAATCTCCCAAGTAGTCGGCAATGTCCTGGATGTCACCAGGTTGATAGTAATGCGCCAAAATCACGGCGTTCTTTTCTTTTTTCAGCTTGAGGATTGCTTTCACCAGTGCTTCACCTTGCGGAATAATGAGGTCGTCAATTTTCAGAAATCCTTTTACCGGAAGGTTGTTGATGGCTTTATCTAATGTTGTTGTGCTCATTGAGGAAGAAAATTAAATTCAAAGTTAAAATTAAGCATTTAGAAATTGATGCACCGTTTTTTCTATTTCGGTTTTGGCATCTTCCAAATCGGTGTTCACCACTACCTGATCAAACTGGTTCTGAAAAGTCATTTCATGCTCGGCTTTTTCCACTCTGGTTTGGATGGTTTCTGCATCATCAGTAGCCCTGGAGATCAATCGTCTCTCTAATTCTTCAATAGAGGGCGGCATGATGAAAACCGAAAGTGCCTGATCAGCAAAATAGTTTTTGAGGGCAATTCCACCTTTTACATCAACGTCAAAAATAACGGTTTTGCCTTTATTCCAGATTCTCTCAACTTCGGATTTCAGGGTACCATAATACTTATCTTCGTACACTTCTTCAAATTCAACAAATGCATTTTCCCAGATTCTTTGGCGAAAAACTTCTGGGGTCAGAAAGTAGTAATCAACGCCGTCTTTTTCGTTTCCGCGCGGTTGTCGGGTGGTGCATGAAATTGAAAATTCAAGTGCTGGGAAATTCTCAAGGCAGTGCTTTACCAATGTGGTCTTTCCGCTTCCGCTGGGTGCTGAAAATATAATGACTTTATTCATTTAAAGTACGTTTAAGGTTTGTTCTTTTATTTTTTCCAGATCATCTTTCATCATCACCACTAATTTCTGAATTTGTGCGTGGTTGGCCTTGGAGCCAAGGGTGTTGATTTCGCGACCAATTTCCTGCGCAATGAATCCGAGTTTTTTTCCGTTGAAATCTTCGGTTTTCATCACCTCGTCATAATATTTTAAGTGCTGGGAAAGCCGTACCTTTTCTTCGGAAACATCCAGTTTCTCAGTAAAATACGCCATTTCCTGATAGAATCGTGTTTCATCAATATGGTCGAACTCACTGAGTGTTTTGCGGTAACGCTCTTTCACGCCCACCATTCTTTCGTGTTCAAAAGGATCAACTTGCGACAGATAATTTTGAATATTTCCGATACTTTTTGCAAGATCATCCTTCAAAATCTCACCTTCTGTTTTTCGGAAATTGTCGAATTTCTCAAGCGCATCGTTCAGTAAACCGGTGAGCAAAAGCCACTCACTTTCGTGCAGTTCATCACGTTTTGTGGAAACCGCTTCCGGAAAACGGATGGCCATTTTCAGGTACTCGAAATCGGGACCGTCGCTTGTTATCTTTTTTAATTCGGAGATGTAAGATTTTACTAAGTCATGATTAATGCTTACATCATTGCTGTCGGTCAAAGTTTCCAGATTAATGAAGCAATCTACTTTTCCACGCAGAATCTTGTCGTTCAGCATTTTTCGAATTTCAAATTCTTTTTCTTTATAACGCAACGGAATTTTAATGTTCAGATCAAAAGATTTGCTGTTGAGCGATTTCACTTCAACGGTAATTTTTTTTCCTTCAAACACGCCTTCACTTCTGCCGAAGCCAGTCATCGATAAAACCATAGGGTAAATTTAGGGCACAAAGATAAGGATTTCATGGTTGTAAGGATGAAAATCGGATGGTTTGATGCTGATGGGCGAAAAGATTATTTTATATATTTGCAAAGATATTTTTAAAACGAAAAGTTCTATGCTTAAATCACTTTTCCACTGGAAAGTCCTGGTGAATTTACTTTTGGCCGCCGTAGTTTTCACGGGATTGGTTTGGCTTACTTTCCGTTGGCTGGAGCTGCATACCAATCATGGCAAAGAAATTCCTGTTCCTAATGTGATGAACAAATCAGTTCATGAAGCCATCAAGATTCTTGACGATTCTGGGTTGGAGTATGAAGTGGATAGCTTTAAATATGACCCTCGCTACAAACCTTTTCAGGTATTGCAGGTGTATCCATCGCCGGGTTCAAGGGTAAAAGACGGCAGAACGATTATTTTAAAAGTGAATCCAAGAACCTATGCGCAGGTTTCTGTGCCTGATGTTTTAGATCGTTACAAAGGATTGGCCTTCCGACAGCTGGAACAAGTAGGTTTAAAAGTGGGCGATACCATTTACGAACCCAGCATTCAGCGAGATGCGGTACTGCGTATGATTTATAATGGAAATGTACTGAAACCTGGCGCACTGTTGCCAAGATTTTCTACCATCGACTTGGTCATCGGTGCAGGACCAAAGAGAAATATAACAGTGCCCAATTTGGTAGGATTAACGGTGCAGCAAGCCAAAGCAATTATTAGCCAAAATCTTTTTGAAGTGGGCTTGGTGGAGCATGATGATGGCAGCTCGGACGAATCTGATATCGTCTATTATCAGGATCCTGCTGCATTTGATGTACGAGATCAGGGAATGCAGATTGACATTTGGGTAAGCAAGAAAACACCAGCTGAACTCAGCGGAAAAATAGCGCAACTGAATTCCATTTACAGAATTAAAATAGATACTACCAGTACCTATGTAGAGCCACCGGTTTACCGCGAGCCCGTGCCCAAACCAATGCCTAAGGTAGAGACCTATGATGAGGTGCCAAAAGTGGAGAAAACCAAAGTGGAAAAACCTAAAGCAGAAACACCGAAACCTGCTGCAGAAGCTACCAAGAAAGTAGATCTGCAAACGAAAACAACGGTGAAGAAAGAAGAAAAGCCAAAAGCCAAGAAAGTTATTGTAGAATAACATTCTTTAAAATATAACTGAAGCTTCAACGAAAGTTGGAGCTTTATTTTTCAGGATACCATGACCAGCGACCACGACGAGATTTTAGACGATGAATTACAGAATCAAGGAACTGCAGATGCGGAATCTGAAGGGCTGTACGAACATTTTAGCATTAAGGTGGATCGCGGCCAGGAGCCACTTAGGATAGACAAATTTCTGCAAAACTTTCGTCAGAACTCATCCCGAAACAAAATCTCACAGACGTGTCGCGCTGGAAATGTGGTGGTGAACGGTCAGCCCGTAAAACAAAATTACCGCGTAAAACCAGGCGACGAGATTTCCGTACTTCTTACAAGGCCGCCACGAGAAAATGTGATCATTCCGCAAGATATTCCTATTCATATCGTGTATGAAGATGATGACGTGGTGGTAGTGGACAAAGCTGCCGGGATGGTGGTGCATCCGGGACACGGGAATTGGGACGGAACACTGGTAAATGCCCTTGCTTTTCATTTCGAAAAAAATGGTCAGAAATCAGATTTGGATCGTGTAGGTTTGGTGCACCGCATCGATAAAGACACCTCCGGACTTTTGGTGGTGGCCAAAAATGAATTTGCGCTCAGCTTCCTTGCCAAGCAATTTTTTGAGCGGAAAACTAAACGATTGTATTGGGCATTTGTCTGGGGAAATATGGAAGATGATGAAGGTACCATCCGTGGAAACATTGGAAGGAATTTGAAAAACCGAATGCAGATGGCTGTTTTTGAAGATGGAAGCATGGGAAAACACGCCGTAACACATTACAAGGTCATCGAACGTTTCAAATACATTACCTGGGTGGAATGTAAACTGGAAACCGGCAGAACACATCAGATTCGTGCACATTTTAAACATATCGGCCATACACTTTTTAATGATGAAAGATATGAAGGGCATCAAATCCTGAAAGGCGTCAATTTGCCAAAGTACAGGCAGTTTGTGAACAATGTTTTTGAGGTGTTGCCACGGCATGCACTTCATGCACACACGCTGGGCTTTATTCACCCTACAACCCGGGAGGAAATGTATTTCGAAAGCCCGATGCCTGCCGATATGGAAGAAGCCATTATAAGGTGGAGAAAATATTTGGAATAGATTGTTTTAAAAGTTTTTATATTTGTCGGAAATTCACTTTAAATTGATTATGAAAAAAGTATATGCATTGTTTTTTACCTTAGTTTTATTAGGATTTGCAAAAAGCCAGGAAACGTTGCCTTATTATCAACAGTACCTTTTGGAAGGCGACTTTCTTTTTAATCCTGCACTTTATGGTAAAACGGATGATGTTGTGGTGAATTTAAATTATCAGAAACAGTTTTCAAACTTTGATCAGTCGCCCAATGTGCAGTCCATTGGCATCCACGCCAATGTTTTCGACAGAGTGGGAGCGGGCTTGTCTTTTTTTAGAGATCAAAACGGAGCTGTCTCTTCTAACGGAATTTCAGCAGGTGCTTCCTATTTTATTCCTATTGATGATGATGGCGAAAGAAAGAGCCAGTTTTCCTTCGGTACCAATGTTAATTTTTACAACATGCACATCGATATGGGTATGCTAAATCCCAAAGATCCTGGTGATACAACTCTTGCTTCGGATGTCAACTCCCTTTTTCTGGTGTATGCCAATTTGGGTTTAGCGGTAACCTACCGTAATTTTTTTACGGGTTTTTCCATTAATGATATTGCGATTACCAATGACATTCCTATTGTAAACGGCATTGAGCCCGAACCTACCAAGTTTTTGGTGAATGCGGGTTACAACTATTACATTGGTGAACAGTTTTTTGTGACGCCTTCCGTTTTGGTGAATTTCAATACCAATTCTTCCAAAATGATGGATCTCAACCTCATGGCTACCATCTTGGGCGATGAAAACTCCTTTTCAGCAGGTGCAAGTTTACGAACATCGAGCAACCAGTTTGGCAACCAGAATTTAGGTATTACGCCAATCATCAAAGCAACCGTTAACCGTTTCTTTTTTGGAGCAAGTTATAATTTTGGGCTATCCGATATTCAGCAGTATGCCGGAAGCAGTTTTATGCTGAGTGTGGGCTACAACGTAGAAAACTTTATTAACACGAGAGGTTTCCGCTATTAATTGAGCCCGCTGAGAAGTATTCAAAATTCAAGTCCGGAGTTGTGAATCAAAATAGGGTGTTCGCCTCAAAATTCTTGCTTTCTCTCATTGCAATTGGCTGTGATAGCACATGTGCGTAAAATTTGTTTCATTTTTTTGGGCTGTATTTAAAACCTTATGATCTACGTTCATATTCCCTTTTGTAAGCAAAAATGCAGCTATTGCAACTTTCATTTTTCTACTTCTTTCAACTTTAAAGAAGAAATGATTGCGTCCATCAAAAGAGAAATTTTCCTGCGGAAAGACGAACTCTCGGTCAATGCCCTGTCTTCCCTTTATTTTGGCGGCGGCACACCTTCTCTCCTTACAGTGGACGAGCTACAATCATTGACGGATGAGGTTTTGAAGTATTTTTCCTTTAATTCCAATATTGAAATTACCCTTGAAGCCAACCCGGACGATTTGAATGAAAATTTTCTTAAAGCACTTTCAGGAACGAATATTAATCGGTTGTCGATTGGGACACAAAGTTTTTTTGATGAAGATCTGAAGATGATGAACCGTGCCCATAATGCTTCAGAAGCGGAAAGTTCCATCAAGAGAGCGCAGGATTTTGGTTTCGAAAACATCAGCATCGATCTCATTTATGGTTCCCCTACTTCCAACTTTGAGGGTTGGAAAAGTAACCTGCGCAAAACTATCGAGCTGCAGGTGCCTCATGTTTCGTCCTATGCGTTGACGGTGGAACCTAAAACCGCTCTCAACCAATGGATTGCGCAAAAGAAAATTGCAGCACCCGAAGAATCCGAGCAAAATAGAGAGTTTTATTACCTATCCGGATTTTTGAAAGAGCATGGTTTTGATCATTATGAAATCTCTAACTTTGGGAAACCGGGGTTTTATTCTCAGCACAATTCCGGCTATTGGAAGTATCAGGAATATTTGGGAGTTGGCCCTTCCGCTCATTCCTATAATGGTAAAAACCAACGCAGCTGGAATCTCGCCAATAATAAAAAATACATCGATCTTCTTCAACAAAACAAGCTGGCCAATGAAACAGAAATCCTGTTAGAAAAAGATCAATTCAATGAAATGCTAATGATTGGTTTAAGGACCTCATGGGGAGTGGATCTGGATGCGCTAAAAAGAAAATTTAGCCCCGAATTTTTTGGTTTTTTGAACGACGAAATTCAGCCCAAATTACAAGAAGGTATTCTAGTAATTGAAGATGGACATTTGAAAATTCCTGAAAAACATTGGTTTTTGGCCGATGGAATTGCCTCGGATCTGTTTATGGTATAGGTTCTTTTTCTTCTTCGAATAGTTATTGTTACTACAGCTTTCCTTACTGATGACTATTCTTTGCAAAATAGCTATTTTTGTATAAATATATTTTCAGTTGAAAAATAAAAAACCCGATTTCAGCCACCTTTCACCCAATCAGCCCATTGGAATTTTCGATTCGGGAGCAGGCGGGCTTACCGTAGCAAAGGAGATAAAGCGGCTGTTGCCCAATGAAGATTTTATTTATTTTGGTGACACCAAACATCTTCCGTATGGCGAAAAATCGAAGGAAGCTATTGTGGGTTATTCTACCCAAATTGCCGATTTTTTACTGTCTAAGAATTGTAAAGCCATCGTCATCGCTTGCAATTCGGCAACGGCTAATGCACTTAAAGAAGTGCAGGATTGGGTTGCAGGTCATGTTCCGGTGATTGATGTTATCAACCCGGTTGCTGAAAAAGTTGCGTATGAGATTCACAACAATGTGGGTGTTATTGCCACCAAAGCAACGGTAAATTCTGGGCTTTATAAAAAATCTATACGAAAGCACAATAAGTTCATTAAGGTGGATGAATTGGCTACACCTCTGTTGGTTCCGGCTATTGAAGAGGGCTTTAAAAATCATCCCATTACGCATGCAATTGTTTATAACTACCTTAGCAATAGCAAATTAAAAAATATAGAAACGCTTATTCTTGGGTGCACACATTATCCCTTGCTTATCGACGAGATTAAGCAATACTATGGGAACCGTGTTCGCGTCATCGATTCGCCCAATATTGTGGTAAACCAGCTGCAAATGATTTTAGATAAACACCATTTGCTTCGCGAAAATAATTCAAAACCCACTTATCGTTTTTATCTTTCGGATAAGACCAAGAATTTTGAGAAAATTTCGAAGAAATTTTTTGGTAAAGCTGTTGAAGTGGAGATGAAACTTCTCTGATGAGCTTTGTTCAGTGTTTTTTTTATCATTTTTTTTCGTTCCGATTTTCAGTTGACCGCCAATCGGCAGTTTCTTATTTTTTTAGTTAAATTTGTGCGCACAGATCATCATGCAGAAACTCTTTCTACTTTTTACCCACGATGGGCTTCAGTACCTCCTCACGAAAAACAAAACAGTTTTGGAGGAACAGGATTTTTTCGTGAGCGATGAAACTCCCCAAGATTTTATTTTTTCGAAACTCACGGAAATACTTTTGCAGAAGCAGTTTTCAGAGATTAATGTCATTTCTGCGCTTAATCATTTTACGATGATGCCGGAAGGTTTTTCACAGCATGATGCCGGTTTCGATTTGATTGGCTTTAATGCCGATGCCGACCGGAATAATGAAGAGTTGATGTTGGCGGTGAACAAAAAATTTGCTGTGCAGTTTTATTATACAATGCCCAATCATTTATACCTAAAGATTAAGGAAGCCAGCAAAACTACGCGGTTTAATTTTTCTGGGGAAAAATTCCTGAGCAGTATTAATGTGAAAAATCAGAAAGAAATCCATATTAATTTGTACCATCACCAATGTGAGTTTTTTTGTTTTGATCAGAAAAAAGTGGTGCTCTACAATAATCTCGATGTTAATTCGGAAGTAGATTTCCTTTATTTCATCATGTTTACATTGAGTAAGATTGGTTTTGGAACCGCCGAAACTCAGTTTTTCGTGTATGGTGAAACCACCCGAAACGAGACATTTATCTCTGAGCTAAGGAAATTTGTGAAGAACCTGAAAATAGTGTTCGACAATATTCCGAATAAAAATTTTATCCTTAATTAAAGCAGCAAACCGCAATTATGTACAGAATCATCAGTGGCCGCTGGAAATCTAAACGGATTTCCGCACCCAAAAATTTTGATGTGCGCCCCACAACCGATTTTGCAAAAGAGGCGCTCTTCAGCATTATAGAAAACCGTTTTCACATGGACGCAGAATTTATTTCCGTACTCGACCTTTTTGCGGGCATCGGTTCTGTAACGCTGGAGTTTGCCTCTCGAGGTTGTCAACATGTGACTTCGGTGGAGATGAATGCCAAACATGCCGCATTCATTAGCGCTACCGCCGCCCAATTGGAAATGGCATTGCAGGTGAATGTGCAGCGTGCCGACGTCTATGAGTATCTGAAGAAAAACCGCAACCATCAGCAATATGATCTGGTAATGGCAGATCCTCCGTTCGATACAGAAGAAAAAAAATATAACGAACTGATTGCTCTGGTTTTGAATAATAAATTTCTGAAACCCAACGGTATTTTTATTTTGGAGCATCAGAGCCGCAATAAGTTGACACATTCTAACCTGATGGATACCCGCAAATATGGTAACGTAAGTTTTTCATTTTTTAAACCCAATGAAGAGCAGTCCGAAATCGTGATCGACTAGAAATATCTACAGATCGGTCACTTTTCTGTCTATTTTATAAACAGTTCCTCGAAAGGTGGCTACCAAATCCTTGTTCTGGTTGGTGATGGTAATATCGTAGATGCCGGTTTTGCGCGTGTCGGCAATCAATTTGCTTTCGGCGGTCAGTGTATCACCTAATTTCACGGCCTTAGTGAAATTAATAATGCAATGAAGTGCGACTGAAGCGTCGTTTGTGTTGTTGCTCGAAAAAGCAAGCGCCGAGTCGGCAAGAGAAAAGGTAACGCCGCCGTGCACGGTTTTCAGCCCATTGATCATTTCTTTTTTAATGGGCATTTTAATAAGACAATATTTTTCGCGGACTTCGATGAGTTGAATATTCATCCATTTTGAAAACTCATCCTGATTAAGCATGTATTGTGCAAGTTCGTGTGGCGTCATTTGGAAAATTTAAGTATTTTAAAGTTTTCGGAGTAGGGGGCTTTGTCGGTAACGTTCTTCTTGGTAATCGTTGTAAAGCAGTTGCAATGTTTCACTAATTTGCTGGTAGCCGATTTCCTGTCCCCATGCCAATAAACCTTTGGGGTAATTTAACGCTTTTTGAACAGCCAATTCTATGGCATTGTCATCGGCGATACCCAAGCGCTTGGCTTCTACTGCTTCATTGATCAGCATCGAAATAATACGATTAAAAATCATTGTGTACAGCTCATCGTTCTGTTGTGGTTGAGGTTTTGCGGCATTTTCAGAGTAGTTGTAAAATCCTTTTCCGGTTTTTCTTCCCCACAACCTTGCTTCGCTCATGCGCTGCTGCAAAAGCGATGGTTTGTATTTTGCGTCAAAGAAGTAATCGGTATAAACGGTTTTGGTAACGGCAAAATTCACATCAATTCCGATGAGGTCCATCAGTTCAAAGGGGCCCATTCGGAAGTTTCCCAATGTGCGCATGGCATCATCAACTTGTTCGTGTGTAGCCAGATTTTCTTCAACAATTCGCAATGCTTCACCATAGAAAGGACGCGCGATTCGGTTCACAATAAATCCAGGAACATCTTTTGCGATCACCGGGATTTTACCCCAACTTTTCATGATCATTTCAATTTCTGTAGCCAGCTTTTGGCCGGTTAAAAGCCCAGGGATAATTTCTACCAAAGCCATCACTGGCGCGGGATTAAAAAAATGAATACCAATAAAACGCTCCGGATTTTTCAGTTCGGCCGAAAGCGAAGTGATGGATATAGAAGATGTGTTGCTGGAAATAATGCACCTGTCCGACACTACACTTTCGATTTCAACGTAAACCTTCGTTTTAACCTCTTTGTTTTCCACAATGGCTTCAATAACGAGGTCGCAAGGTGTAAACTCAGAAAGCGTTGTACAGGGATGAATACTGGAAATAATAGCATTGCATTCTTCCACCGAAAGCTTTAGTTTTTCAACGAGACGATCCAAGGTTTGTTTCAAATCAACAAGTGATTTTTGGATCTGTTCAGGTTTCGTGTCATACAAATAAACCTTGCATCCTGCGGAAGCTGCAACTTGCGCAATTCCAATTCCCATGGTTCCAGCGCCAATAATTCCTATATTTTTCATTGAATGTAATGATAGTTCTACTGCTGTAGATGATGATCTTGGGGAATGTTATCTTCCTTTATACGTAGGTTTTCTTTTCTCAATAAATGCAGAAATTCCCTCCATGAAATCTTCGGTTTCGGCGGCTTGCTGTTGCAAAATCCCTTCCAGATCCAGCTGTTGAGAAAGGTTGTTATCGTAAGATTCGTTGAAGGCGCGTTTGGTTAATGCAATGGCTTTCGTGGGTTGGTTGGCGATTTGTTCCAGAATTGCCATCGTGTTTACGGCGAAATTCTCATCTTCGAAAACATCAGCAATGAGTCCTAATTCTTTGGCTTCGGCAGCCGATATTTTTTTGCCCGTAAAAGCAAGGTAGTTTGCTAGTTGACGGCCTAAAAGTTTTGGCAACCAGAACGTTCCGCCGGTATCAGGAATCAAACCGATGTTGACAAACGCTTGGGAAAAGTAGGAAGATTCGGTGGCCAGCGCAATATCGCAGATCAATGCCAGCATTGATCCGGCTCCTACTGCAGGACCATTTACCAATGAAATCACAGGTTTTTTGCTTCGGTAAATTTCATTTACCAAAGGATTGTAATACTCGATCACCATGCGCTGAATAACAAGATCTTCCTTCGGGTTACCCATCGATAAGGCATCTTTCAAATTTTGGCCCGAACAAAACGCTTTACCTCGGCCAGAAATACCGATGCACCGAACTTCTGCCATTGCGTTGCATTCGTGCACGAAATTCTTCAGTTCCGAAAGCATTGTTTTGTTGAGACTGTTGAAACTGTCCGGTTGGTTCAGGAATGCAATGACCAATTTACCATCCAGATGTGTTTCTATTTCGAGTTGGGTATAATTCATTTTTTAAGGATTTTTCGATTCAGTAATTTAGTATTATTTTTTTTGGTTTTATATTGTTGATTCAGTGGCATTTAAAATAATCAAACGGTTCAAGGCAATCGTTGCACTGATAACTTGCCTTGCAAAGCGTTGATCCAAAGCGACTGATCTGCTTGGTGTTTTCTGACCCGCATCTCGGGCATTTTTTTGGAACTTCCAGATGCGTTTTATTGGCACCTTTTTCAGGTGGAGCAATTCCATATGCATGCAATTTTTCGCGCGCTTCATCAGTGATCCAGTCGGTGGTCCAAACTGGTGCTATTTGTGTGGTAACTTTTGCAATAATGCCATGTTTATGAAAGATGTTGATGATGTCTTGTTCAATGGTAAACATTGCTGGGCAAGCTGAATAGGTAGGCGTAATGACAATTTCTACCTCGCTGTCGGCAATCATTTTGACGTCTCTTACCATGCCGAGTTCCACGATATTGATCACCGGAATTTCAGGATCGGGAATTGTTTTAAGTAAGTCGATGGCATTTAGCATTGGTTTAGATGGGCTGCGATTGTTTTAAAATTTCGGTCATTCAAAGAGCATTGATGATGAATTCATGGTATTTTTATCACCAAACACAGTCGGGGTAGGTGCGTTGCATATATTGAAGTTCACAAAGTATAAACCCAAAATATTCGGTATGATATCCTGTTCTGGAACGTTTCTGCATAAAACTGTTCTCGGGGATTTCAATTCCGAACTCGAGGAAATCGTTGGTCACTAAAGTTTTCCACTTCTCATACAATACTTTGGCATCGGGAACGATGTCAAACCTTACCAAATCCTGTTCTCCTTCGGTTTCTGCAAAAATTCCGGCGGTATATTCCCAAAGATTTTCTACCGCATTTTTCAGCCGTTGGTTGCTTTCCTCAGTTCCTGTTGCAAACATTTTAATCCACGTCGAAGCATGGGTATAATGATATCTGACCTCTTTTAGTGATTTTTCTGCAATCGCTGCAAGATGCGTGTCGGTGCTGCTCATTAATCCTTGATAAAGCAGTTGTAAATACACTGAAAAAAAGTAAACTTTTAGGATGGTTTGCGCATAATCTCCGTTGGGCAATTCGGACAAATGGCAGTTTAGATAATCTTTTTCCACCCTTAGAAAAGCCAGGTCATCTTCAGTTTTTCCCAGCTGCTGCACCTGCGCTGCATATTTGAATAAATAACTGGACTGCCCCAGATAATCCAGCGCAATATTGGTAAGCGCAATATCTTCTTCCAGGTACGGACCTTTGCCGCAAAGCTCTCCAAGACGTTGCCCAAAAATCAGGGCATCGTCGGCAAGTTTCAGGAGGTAGTTGAATAGTGGATTCATTGCTTGTTTTAATAAAAGATCATAATTAAACAGTTATTCAGTCCGTTACATGTTTTTCACGTCGTTCGGAATTTCATAAAAAGTGGGATGACGGTAAAGTTTGTCATCGGCAGGATCAAAAAAAGCCGCCTGATCTACTCCTTCCGAACTTACCAAATAGCGACTGGGAACCACCCAAATTGAGGTGCCTTCCTTTCTTCTGGTGTACACATCTCTTGCGTTTTGCAATGCCATTTCAGCAGTCGCCGCCTGCACTGTTCCGGCGTGTTTATGAGATAATCCGGGTTTGGTTTGTATGAAAACTTCCCACATTTCTAAGTTGCTCATTCGTACAAAATTTATCGTTTAAATATAAGAATATTTTTATATTTTTTGGCCGTTAATGAAGGTGTGTGACGCTTTAAGACTTCCCTGATGATACAAGATATTTTGGAAATCATCGGTGGCAAAGGTCACAAAGTCCGCCTTCATTCCTTTCTCCAGCTTTCCCCTGTCTTCTAATCCTAAAGCGAAAGCCGCCCGAAAAGTAATCCCTGCAAGCACTTCTGCAGTAGATAATTTTTGGTAAGTCGCCAAAACCGCACATTGGGTAATGAGATTTCCCATGGGTGCAGAACCTGGATTCCAGTCGCTAGCAATGGCAAGAATTCCTCCTGCATCCAATATTTTTCGTGCTGGTGTAAACTTCTCGCCTAAGCCCAAACTGGCGCCGGGAAGTGCAGTGGCCACAGTATCTGAATGCGCTATAAAGGCAATATCTTCATCAATTGTTGCTTCGAGGTGGTCTGCAGATTTCGCTCCAACTTCAACGGCAATTCTGGAACTTCCCGGTGTAAACTGATCGGCATGAACCGTGATTTCAAACCCTAAATCTTTCGCTTTTAGCAGAAATTCTTTGCTTTCTTCTGGCTGAAATGCAGACTTTTCGATAAAGATATCAACACGATTGGCGAGGTTTTCTTCTTTTACTTTCGGAAGAATTTCATTGACGATAAAATCTAAATATTCTCTATTCGTTCCGTAGAAATCTTTCGGTTTCAAATGCGCAGAAAGACAAGTGGGTACCAGTGTAGCCGGGGTTTTTGTTTGCGCTTTTTTAATGGCACGAAGCATTTTAAGTTCATTCTCTACATCCAAGCCGTAGCCGGATTTTATTTCAATGGTTGTAATGCCCAAATTGAGCAAAAATTGAATACGTTCTAAAAGTGTTGCTAAGAGTTCATCTTCGGAGGCGTTTCTCGTATGTTGCACCGAACTCCAGATGCCGCCGCCGCTTTCTGCAATTTCGAGGTAGGTTTTTCCGGCATTACGCATTGCAAAATCTTTCGCCCGATTTCCGCCGAAACAAATATGCGTGTGCGAATCGGTAAATGCAGGAAGACAGATTTGTTCATCCTCGATAAATTCAATGGCACATGGTGTAGCGTTTTTTTCAATTGCTGAAAGTAATGTTTCGAAAGTGCCAATATCGACGATTTTTCCATTGTCGGTGATAATTCCTCCGTTTTCTACAATTTCGAGTTGATCGTCGGAAATTTTACCACGCAATGGAAGATGGGCTAAGGTAACGATTTGTTTAAAAGGACCGGTTAATTTCATACTTGTAAAAATAGCGATTTATTGCAAGTGGTGAAATTTGTTTTCATAAGACTGTATAATAATGATGGCGGCTTTCTATCTGGGTATTTTAAATCTGTTTACCACTTTTCTTCAGCCAGAATTTCGTGCGAAAATCATTATCTTTGAACGAAATTGATACATAAAATGCCCGATTTTTTACATCCCGATAAGGAGAATTTTTCCGATGATGAGCTGGTGCAGGAAGAGAAAATTCGGCCGCAGAGTTTTCAGGATTTTGCCGGCCAGCGAAAGACGCTGGACAACTTGGAAGTTTTTGTTGCCGCTGCCAAAAAGCGTGGCGGGGCTTTAGATCATGTCCTTTTACATGGTCCACCAGGATTGGGTAAAACAACATTGTCTCATATTATTGCAAACGAATTGGGGGTGAATTGCAAAATTACCTCGGGACCGGTGCTTGATAAACCAGGAAGTTTAGCAGGACTCTTGACCAATCTTGAAGAAAACGATGTGCTTTTCATCGATGAAATTCATCGGCTTTCACCAGTGGTAGAGGAATATCTCTATTCAGCGATGGAAGATTACAAAATTGATATTATGCTGGAAACTGGCCCGAATGCAAGGAGCGTTCAGATTGGTTTGAATCCCTTCACTTTAGTAGGTGCCACCACGCGAAGCGGAATGCTGACCAAACCGATGCTTGCCAGATTTGGCATTCAGGCGCGGCTGGAATATTATACCGTCGAGCTTTTAGGGATGATTATCGAACGGAGTGCAAGGGTTTTAGGGGTTAAGATTCATGAAGATGCAGCATTAGAAATTGCCAGAAGAAGCCGTGGAACTCCCAGAATTGCCAACGCGTTGCTGAGGCGAGTGCGCGATTTTGCAGAGATTAAAGGCAATGGTGACGTCGAAATCGGTATTACCCAATTTGCACTCAATTCGCTAAATGTTGACGAATTCGGGCTGGATGACATGGACAATAAAATTATGCGGGTCATGATTGAAAACTTTCGTGGAAAACCGGTAGGTATTTCGGCATTGGCAACCTCCATTGGGGAAAATCCGGAAACACTGGAAGAGGTGTATGAGCCGTTTCTGATTCAGGAAGGATTCATCATCCGAACACCACGTGGAAGAGAAGTGACGGAGAAAGCATACCAGCATCTGAAAATTTCGAAACCAAAAAATCTGGGTGAATTGTTTTAAAAATGTACATCCCTAAAATCTATAAAAGTGAAGATAGTGAACTGATGAAGAAAATCATCAGCGAGAATGGTTTTGCTCTTTTAATTACTGGAAAAGAGAAGCTATCTGCAACCCATTCGATGTTTTTGCTGAACGAAAATGAAAACGGTTTTTATCTGGAAACCCATATTTCGAAAGGGAATTTTCAAGCCAAAGTATTACAGAATGGCGATGAAGTTTTGTGCGATTTTCTGGGTGCACATGCCTATATTTCTTCGTCATGGTATGATCATGAAAATGTATCTACATGGAATTATGAAGCCGTTCAGATTCGCGGAACGGTAGAATTGATGACTGATGAAGAACTTTACGAGCATCTTCGGAAACTGACTTTCAAATATGAAAAAATTCAGAAATGCCCGGTGTTTATGGAGAATATGGGCGATGAGTTTGTGAGAGAGGAAATGAAAGGTGCTTTTGGTTTAATGATTATTCCGACTGAGATGTTCATTGTCCAAAAACTTTCGCAAAACAGAAAAGAAGAAGATTTTAAAAACATCATTTCCCAACTCGAAAACGGTGATGAAAACGAAAGGGAGATTGCGAAAAAAATGAAGAGGATTAATAAATTTTAAAATTTGTATTTTTACATAAAATCATCAATTATGGATATAGCAACCAGAAAATACAGGTTCATCGAAAAATTCATCAACAGCATTAATGATGATCGTATTGAGTTGTTCGAATCGCTTTTGGCAACTCAATCCGAAGAAAATGATATTGTGGCTTTCAGTGTTTCCGGCGAACCGGTGACCAAAGCGCAGTACATTCAGCAAATAAAAGAAGCGGAGAAAGATATTGAAGAGGGACGTTTCAAAACAGTTTCCGATTTGGAAAAAGAAGTAAAAAACTGGTAAAATGATCCTTAAACCGCTTCAGATAATCTGGTCTGAAAGTGCGATTTCGGACTTAAAAATAATTTGCGACTGGATATTGGAAATGTCCGACTCAGAAGAAACATCCGAAAGAATCAGAACAAAGATTATAAAAAAATCGAAACGGATTATCTTCCCCGAACAATATCAAACAGATGAGACTTTAGGAACTCCTTATCGCAGAATGTTTGTGAGCCATTATAAAATCGTTTATAAACAGGATAATGAAAATATTATTCATATTCTTAAAATCTTCGACACCTTACAAGATCCTCAAAAAATAAAGAAATAAATACTATGAAGCTATACCCAATTCAATGCGGAAAATTTAAATTGGACGGTGGTGCCATGTTTGGCGTGGTGCCCAAAACATTATGGCAGAAGACCAATCCTGCAGATGAAAATAACCTCATCGAACTCGGAACCCGTTCTCTATTGGTAGAGGATGGTAAAAAATTAATCCTGATCGATTGCGGACTTGGCCATAAACAAGACGAAAAATTCTTTGGTCACTACTCGCTGTGGGGTGATGATTCGTTGGACAATAACCTGAAAAAATATGGATTTGTAAGGGATGATATTACGGATGTATTTCTTACCCATTTGCATTTCGACCATTGTGGTGGAGCGATAGAGTGGAACGATGATAAAACGGGTTACCGACCGGCGTTCAAAAACGCACATTTCTGGAGCAATGAAAATCATTGGAAATGGGCTACAGAGCCCAATCCGCGAGAGAAAGCCAGTTTCCTAAAAGAAAATATTTTGCCCTTGCAGGAAAGTGGCCAGCTTAATTTTCTCCCGATACCACAGAATGGAAACTATGGTTTTGCACCCGATTTGAAAATGGACGTAATTTTTGTGGATGGACATACCGAGAAGCAAATGCTTCCCGTGATTCAGTATCAGGAAAAAACAATCGTTTTTGCTGCTGATCTTATTCCTACGGTAGGCCATATTCCTCAGGTTTATGTGATGGGATACGACACGCGACCGCTGCTGACAATGGAAGAAAAAGGAAAATTCCTAAAACAGTGCGTGGATAATGAATACCTGCTTTTCTTCGAGCATGATGCACACCATGAACTGGCGAGCTTGAAAATGACCGAGCGCGGCGTACGGCTCGATGAAACATTTTCAATGAATGATGTTTTTGGATATTAATACCCGAAAAGCAGGATGGAAATAGAACAGGAGTATTTTGGTAAAAAAATTATAGGATTAACCGGCGGTATTGGTTCGGGTAAAACTACCGTGGCAAAGTTTATTGAGGAACTGGGTTTTCCCGTGTATTATTCTGATGAGCGTGCCAAAGATATTGTGAATGATGATGATCTTCTCAAGGAAAGAATTATCCAGTTGCTTGGTGAAAATGCATATGATGAAAACGGTATTTACAACCGGAAGTATGTTGCCGAACTGGTATTTAATAACAATGATTTGTTGCAAGAGCTGAACGGGATGATTCATCCGGCGGTGAAATATGATTTCGAAAAGTGGATTCAGCACCAACAAGGTAAATTGCTTTTCAAAGAAACTGCATTGTTGTTTGAGCTTCGGCTGAATCAGCACTGCTACAAATCCATTCTCATCACCGCAGATGATAATTTGCGGCTGAAAAGGGTGATGCAACGCGATGGCAAAACGTACCGTGAAGTAGAAAAGATCATGGACAAGCAAATGCCCGAAAAGGAGAAAGTGAGGAAGGCCGACTTTGTTATTTTTAATAATGACGGCATGCAAGAACTGATGCTGCAAACAGAAACCATTATCCAAAAGCTGCTTTCCGAAATAGAATAAACCATATTTAGCGATTAATAAAAAACCTGAACTTCAGACGAGTTCAGGTTTTCTTTATGATTTCATTTTATTCTCGGTTTTTCACCAGGATCCAGCCACTGTATTGATTGACAGTTGGTGTACCCGGCTCTCGCCATTTCATAACATACCAGTAACTTCCTGTTGAAAGTTCTTTTCCAAAAGCTCTTCCGTCCCAGATGTAATTATTGCTCTTGTTACCAGTAAAGAGGAGCTTGCCATAGCGATCGAAAATCTGCATGAATGAATCCTCTTTCTTCAGTAATCCTGAATAATCCAGTATATCGTTTACGCCGTCACCATTCGGGGTAATCACATTGTAAAGTTCAATGACGTTAATGTTGGTAGAAACCGGTGCGCAATTGTCGGCCGAAATTACATAGATCGTATGATCGCCACCACGAACGTTGGTGAACACATTCGATGATTGATAATTATTGTTGTCCATCGCGTATTGGTATGGTGGGTTTCCACCGCTTACCTGCACCGTAACGGTTGTTCCCTGTATTTCTACAGAAGTAATTACAGGTAAATCAAAAGCGGTTACCGATACATGCTGCTTGTACACACAGGTTCCTGTTTTCAGCTCTACCCAATAATCACCCACCGGAACAGTCACTGTTTGTGAGGTTGCGCCCGTACTCCATAGGTATCCGTCGAATCCTCCACCTGCATCCAAGGTTGTCGTAGTTCCGGGGCATATTGGTTTATCTATCAAAAGGTCAGATTTTCTCGGTACCTGGAAAGAAACATTCAGCTTGCCGATAACATCGCAGAATCCTGTTTTAGAGAACCTGATGTAAAAGACCTGATCACCCGTGACCGTTTGTGCCGAAGATACCGGGCCAATATTGTTTTCTGCATCATGTTGGCTCATGTAATATTTTAAGGACACCGCGTTATCATTGGTAAATCGTGATTTGTAAGTGTTAAGCGTGATGTTTTCGGTTCCGTTGCGGTCATTGTCACATACCGTTACGGTTTCATTGTTTGAAAGCAGCGGAATATTATTACCGAACTTAAACTCGATTTGTTTCACATCCGCCGGACAATACTGCGAAACTGCATACACATAAACCTTGGTATTGGCAGTATAAGACCATGTTGCCGGATTTTGAATATAGTTGTTGTTTCCTACTGCTGCATCTCCAGGATTGAGGTAATAACGAACCGTGAACAGCGATGCATTACCGATGATGGAATTGGTAATGTTATCCAGATTCACCGGAATGGAACCATCAAAATCATCATCACAAAGGGTTCCTGCATAATTGGTGAGTTTCCATATCGGTTTTGGAGATTCTACAATGGTAATCGTTTTGGTGAAAACACATGTTGAAGCGTTGGTGAAGGAAACCGTATAAACACCAACCCCTAATGTTGCGGTATTGGTCGTGGAAACCACCGTGCTTCCTTTTTTCCATAGCCACGCGGTATAGGTCGTTTCCGCGTTTAGCGTGATAGTACTTCCTTGACAAATCGTGTAAGTATCGAGCAGTGCAGTAGGAGTAGATTGTTTGAACAATACTTTCAACTCACCAATGGCATCACAGAAACCTGCTTTTTTGAAACGGTAGTAGAACGTTGTATTTGCAGTAATCGGTTGATTAGCACCAATTGTAGGAGTACCGTTTTGTGCATTTGCCAAAGTAGTATAATATTTTGCTGAAGCAATTACAGCAGGATCTGTACTAAACAGATTTCTATAATTGGCAAGGTTAATGTTTTCCGTTCCGTTCAAATCATTATCACAAACGGTAGTAGTTTCGGAGTTTGAGATTAAAGATAAATCGGTTCCGAATTTAAACTCAATCGGGAAGACTTCACCCGGGCAATACTGCGATTCTGCTCTTACCCAAATCTTAATATTGCCAGAATATGACCAACCTGCAGGATTTTGAATAAAGTTTCCGTTACCTAAATTCGCATCAGTTGGATTCAGATAATAGTGAACCGTAAACAGCGTGTGATTGGTAATGATAATCGGTGTAACGTTATTGAGATTCACGGGAATGATACCGTCGAAATTCTCATCACAAAGCGTAGAGTTGTACGCGGTGAGATTCCAGATTGGTTTTGGAGAATCAACGATGGTAATCGTTTTGGTAAATATACATCCCGATGAATTGGTGAAGGAAACGGTATAAACTCCGGCACTTAAGGTTGCGGTATTGGTCGTGGAAACCACCGTACTTCCTTTTTTCCATAACCATGCGGTATAGGTCGTTTCCGCATTCAGTGTAGTGGTGCTTCCTGCACAAACGGTATAGGAATCGCGTAATGCTGTGGGTGTAGCAGCTTTAAATACAAGGTTCAGTGTGCCAATCACGTCGCAGAAACCGGCTTTGGTAAAGCGATAGTAGAAGGTCTTGTCTGCTGTAATGGTTTGTGCTGCGGTAATCGCTCCGGTGTTGTTTTGTGCATTTTGGAGCGTTGCGAAATAGCGAACTGTTACCGAAGTATCGGCGGTAAACAATGATCGGTAATTACCGAGGTTGATATTTTCGGTGCCGTCAATATTATTGTCACAAACGGTCGGATTTACGGTGTGGTCGATCAAAGGCAGGTCGGTTCCGAACTTAAACTCGATCTGTTTCACTTCTGCAGGGCAATACTGCGAAACTGCATACACATAAACCTTGGTATTGGCAGTATAAGACCATGTTGCCGGATTTTGAATATAGTTGTTGTTTCCTACTGCTGCATCTCCAGGATTGAGGTAATAACGAACGGTAAACAGCGTTGGATTGCCGAGAATCACCGGTGTCACCTGATTCAGGTTTACATTAATAATGCCATCAAAATTACTATCACACAGTGCGCCATTGAATGCTGCCAAATTCCAGATCGGTTTCGGCGATTCCACAATGGTGATATTCTTGGTGAAAATACATCCGTCTCCATCTGTAAACGAAACCTTGTAAACACCTAACCCTAAGGTCGCAGTATTGCTTGTAGAAACAGTAGTACTTCCACTTTGCCATAACCATGAAGTATAGGTCGTCTCCGCATTGAGTGTAATCGTGCTTCCCTGACAAACGGTGTATGAGTCATGTAGAGCCGTTGGTGTTCCTTGCTTGAACTGAAGATTCAATACCCCAATCTCGTCGCAGAAACCGGCTTTGGTGAAACGGTAATAGAAGGTTTTATCTCCGGTAATGGTTTGGGTTGGTGCAATGCTGGGTGTATTATTCTGCGCGGCCTGCAACGTCGCGAAATATTTAACCGTTGCGGCAGCATCTGTTGTAAACAAAGAGGTCATGGTGGACAGGTCAACATTTTCAGTATTATTGTGGTCATTGTCGCACACTATTTTGGATTGTGGAGTTGCGACAGTGAATTTGGTTCCTGTTTTTAGCTGAATTTCTTTGATGGTGGTGGGGCAGCCATTGGGTGCATCCACACGAATCCATACCGAAGTGTCGGCTGTAAAGCTGAAAATTCCAGTTAAATTATTGGTTCCGTTCGCTGTTGCAAAAGCCGAAGTGGCATAATATTTCACCACAAAATTGGAGGGCTGCACCAAAACAATAGGCGTTATGGTACTGAGATCTACTTTGTAAACGCCGTCAATTTTTCCGTCGATATCCTCATCGCAATGAAGCTTGGTGTAAAGGGTTTCCTTCACTTCCGGTGCTAATTTCGATTTGAGTTCCACTTTTGCAACGGAAACACAATTCATTGAATTGACTAATCGTACATAGATGAAACCATCCGCCGAAGTATAATTGGTGAAATTAAGAATCTGATTGGCAGCAATGTTATTTTGTGCACCGTTTTGAGTGGTGAAGTAAGTTTTGGTGAGTGTTCCATCGGGTGATACATTCGCAGTGGAAAGGTCGTAGGTGGCAACTCCATTGGTAGAACATTGCTGCAATACAGCATCGTCACGCTTTTCAATCATGTGAACGGTAGTTTGTACTGTTTCGCAATCCGGAATAGCACCCATTCCACAGAAAGAAAATTTGAATTGATCGGTACCCGACGCACCAGGATTAGCATTGTAGGTAATGGTTCCGTTTGGATTCACCACCACAGTACCTTTTGAAGGAGCAGTTACAATGGTTACTGTGGCAGGATTGACGGCCTGTGAACTAAGTGCAAATGCAGGCGTAATAATTTCGTTAATTCCACAACTGTTAATATTGTTATTGGTATAGGTGGTACAGTTATAGAATTTATAATCCTGTGTTTGAATCTGCGAACAAGAGCCCTGCTGAATTCTAACAGCATAAATTCCTGCTTGTGGTGGTTCGTAGGTATTAGTTCCTGTTGCGCCTGGAGCAGTACTATAAGTGCCGTCTGGATTTTTTATAAGCCATTGATAGCTGTCGAATCCTTCAGTTACCGCCAATTTAACACCCGGTAAACAATCGCCGCTCACTTTTAGGATTAACGGAATAGCTGAAAAACCAGCGAAGTAGCCGCCGTAACCGAATGCCGCATTGCCACTTGCAATACCGGCTGTTACAGCTTTTGTGGATTGTACGGTAATATTTCCGGTTACATTAGGAATGGAATATGTTACCCATTTTTGTTCTGCCGGAATGGTCGAAATATCATAAGGACCATAAGTTAAAGCAGGTGTATTACCATTAACAGTTACGGCTGCTCCTTTTTCGGTAATAATGTTGAGCTTGGTTGTAAATGTCGGACTGTGAGGTACATTTGATAGATAGTTAATATAGCTTATCTCGTCAATCTTCCTCGGTAGGTAGCAGTTCAGCGGCGGTATATAATTCATACCTCCTGTTGCAAGAGGTGCTGATCCGAATTCCACCCCTCCCAAAAGCTGAAATACATATACTTTTTTTCCGCTTGCCGTGCGGATATGCAAATTGTAATGATTATTGCCTCGGAGTACAAAACTACTTTCTGGCACGCGGTAGTAGTCACCCGGGTTAGCGAGTGTAGTGACAGCGGTAGGCGAGTCATTCAAATAAATTGGCGTATTGGCTTCTGTGGCGACAATTACTGCGCCCTCCATATTGTTTCCTATCTGTCCATACCCTTTTACGATGACGAATTCATCGCCAAGTTTATCAACCGGAACCGTTTGATCCATCAAAATATCGGAACCAGAACCTGAGTCAAATGTTGCATGTTGACCATTAAAGTTACCATTGGACATGGAGATGGGCTTGCTGGCGGTTACTTTTGCACCGATAAAACCATCGCTGTTATTGGTATAAGTCGCTCGACCATCAATAATATAGGATTGTCCTTTGTTTAAAGTAAACGTAAAACTGCTTCTTGTGCCAATACCATTAAAATATAAAGTTTTCTTAAAGTTATCGACCGTTACTGTGGTTCCGTCTTCTGTCGCCAGAAAACTTGCACTAAAACCTAAGTTTGAACTACTGGGCAGGTTGGGTGCCACTACGGCGTAGAAATCTGTACCAATACCCGCTGTGCCTTTGGAAGTGATAATTTCCGTGTGATTGGTTACCCCAAAACGCAGGTTGGCAAAACAGGGTTTATCTGCTTTTACATAAAGTCCCTTGTTGATCACTTTGTGTAAATCACCGGTGGTATCAGTGATGATAAAATCTCTATTCAAATCAATAACACCAGGATTCCCTTTGCTAATGAGCCGCTGATAAATTAATACATTATTACTGTAAACATACACCTGAAAAGGTGTTGTTTCGTTGGTCGAAAGATGAAGGAATTGTTCCGGTCCTCCGTTACTTTGTCCATCATACATCGGTGCAAACCAGTGTTCACGGTCGAGCTGGGCGAAGGAGATAAGGGAGAATAACGAAAATAATAAAAGTAGAAGTTTTTTCACGATATAGAATAGAATTATTTGCAAATGTAATATTTTATAGATAAATCTTAAAAAATATTAACATTCGGTTGATACTTTATGAATGGCGAGCTGGCAAATCGCGTTTCTACCCCGCAGATCCTTTGTTCTGCGAAAAAAAAGTTGATGGCGCTCTGCGGTGCTAAGTGTGATGAAAATCAGTTACTTTAAAAGTTTTTCGTAACCCAGTCTTTCCGATTTTCGAAGGTGCACTTTTCCACAATAGGTGTAACCGTATTTTTTAAGGATGTGCAGCATGGCAGCGTTGTCGAAATTGGTATCCATCTTAATGCTGAAAATATGATGTTGAAGGGCAAAGTTTTCGATGGCTGCAAAAATTTTCATCGCATATCCTTTTCCCGCCACTTCATCGGAAACGGCAATGCGGTGCACCACATAGAAATCTCCGCTGGTGAGCCATTGTCCTTCTATGTGCTGGTAAGCCGGCTCATCATTCAGCAGGATGGCGCAATATGCCACTACTTTTTCGTCCTCGGTAAGGACGTAGCCGATTTTTTTTTCGATGTCGTTTTGTACGGTTTCCAGATTGGGATAGCCGTCTTGCCATTGCATGGATCCGTCGTTTTTGCGGCGCAGAATGGCATGCTGAAGGATTTTCCAAATGGCATCGCAATCAGTAATGATGGCTGCTCGGAAAAGAATTGCTGGTGAGTTTTCCATATCCAAATGTAAGGAAAAAGCAATCAGTTCGGACAAGCGGGTGTAATGAAAATCATTTTTGTTTTTTGCTTAGGAGCAAGCCGGGCGAAAACAAAAATATTGCAATGGAAAACGCGGTGACGGAAAAAAAGCAAAAGGCCATGCTCGGATTTTTTCCGGCATGGCCCATTATGCTGTGTTAAATAACGCTGGCTGCGTTATTTTGTTGCGTGAATGTTGAGATCAAGATCAACTTCCTGAGAGATCATCCAATCTTTAGGATCGCCCTCTGCACCGTAGGTAAGGCCCCAATCTTGTCGGTTGATGGTGAATTTTGAAACCAGATTTACTCCATTTTCGGCAACTTCTACTTTGGCAGGGAAGCTCACATTAACGGTTTTTCCTTTAATGGTAAGGTTTCCGCTCACTAATTTGTTAGCGCCCTCTACTTTACTTTCTGTACCTGCAGGCAGTTCTTCCACTTTGGTGATGTCAAATTTTACGTTAGGATACTTTGCTACATCGAAGAAGTCAGCATTTTTCAGGTGGGCATCTAAATCCACGGATGTTTTGCCATCGCTCATTTTAGGATCAACAGCAGATGGATCAGTGGTTAATGTATTGAGGTCAGAAACCAAGCTTCCTGAAACCAAATTTCCTTTATCAACGGACAATGTACCGGTGGTTTTGGTGGTTCCAAATCGTGGGTTAAGTCCGCCTTTATGGTAAGCTGTCCATTTTACAGTGCTGCTGTCGGTATTTACCTGGAAGTTGGTATCGGTTTGGGGCGCTGCAGTTTGCTCTGCTCCAGTGGAAGCGGTGTCGGTTTTGGATTCTTTACAAGATACCGCGAACAATGCTGCTGAAAGCGCAAGGACTGATAATTTTTTCATTTTTTTTAAAACTTATTGTTAATAACTTGGGGCAAAAATAGATGTTTATTTTTAATGATGGGATTGATGTACATCAAGAAATAAATGGATCAGGGACAAAGGCGAAACGAATTCAGTAGCTAAGGTGGGAGTGAGCCCCGAAGGGGCGACTTATCAAAGAAATAATAGGTCATTCATACTCCTCAAACGGAATTTTCAATTGCACCGAAACCTGTTTTGTTTCTGCCGTGTTGAGGTTTGAAAGCGATAATCCCAGCAGCCGTACTGGTTTATTGTAAGGGCGAAGTTCCCAGAGTTGTTGTGCGGTCTTGTAAAATTCCTGTGCATTTTCGTAGTATATTTCCTGGGTTCGGCTTCTGGTAAACATGGAGAAATCCTGGTATTTTATTTTCAGTGTTAAAGATTTTCCTTTAATGTCTTTTTGGCGCAGTCGGTTTTCCAGATCTTCACTGATGGAGAGAAGTTGTTGGGCCACCGCTTCATCATCTACCAAGTTTTCGAAATAGGTTTCTTCTACGGCTACACTTTTTTGAATGCGGTGGGGTTTTACTTCACTGTGGTGGATGCCGCGAACCACTTGATAATAGTAACCACCTGATTTTCCGAAATGATGTGTCAGCTCCTCGATTGATTTTTTCTTCAGATCCGCTCCGTTAAAAATGTGCAGTTCGTGCATTCTGTTGGCCGTCACTTTTCCAATGCCGTAGAATTTTTCAATTGGCAGTTCCTCCATAAATTGGATGATTTGTGTGGGGTGAATGGTTTTTTGTCCGTTCGGTTTGTTGTAATCTGAGGCCACTTTTGCGAGAAATTTGTTCACCGAAATGCCTGCGGAAGCGGTAAGTCCGGTTTGTTCAAAAATTTTCCTGCGTATGTCCCGCGCAATTTGATTGGCAGATTCGATTTTCATTTTGTTTTCAGTAACATCCAGGTACGCCTCATCCAGCGAGAGGGGCTCTACCAAATCCGTATATTGATAGAAAATATTTCGGATTTGGAGGGATATTTCTTTGTATCGCTGAAATCGGGGTTTTACCACCAATAATTGTGGGCACTTTTCCAGTGCTATTTTTCCGGGCATTGCAGATCGGATTCCGAATTTTCGGGCTTCGTAACTTGCTGCGGCCACAACGCCGTACTTTCCTCCGCCTACACATACGGGTTTCCCTCGAAGCTCCGGACGGTCGTGCTGCTCCACGGAAGCGTAAAACGCATCCATATCGATGTGAATTATTTTTCGTTCATGATGAGGATTTTGCACCTTGTAAAATTACACAATTGGCGCCTAACATTATATCGTGAGTTTCAACGAGAAATCGAGAGAGGACGCTGCTTGCTGTAGCGATGATTGGGTTGGTGAGATAAAACAAACAAAATGCACTGCGGCTTACATCTCCGAAGCATTGTCGTTCCCATAAAACTTCGGCATCTGCCAATGGAATTTCACTGCTAAAGTTCGGATGGCCACGATGAGTAAAATAGTGGAGACTTGGACAAACGTGTACGATAATGGGGTATATTTCACCAAAAGGAGAAAAACACTTCCGCCCACAATACAAGCGGTAGCATAAATTTCTTTGCGGAAAATAAGCGGAATTCGGTTCAGCAAAATATCACGGAGGATACCTCCGAAGCAGCCGGTAATGGTGCCCAATGTTACACATATCAGCGGATGAAGATCGGCGTTCAATCCTTTCTGGATACCCACTATGGTGAAGAGTCCCAAGCCAAAACTATCGAAAAGAAAAAGCGTTACTTTAAACTTTTTCTCTACCGATTTAAAGATCATGGCCAACACACAGGTTCCAAAAATTAGGTTGCACATCACCAAATCGTGCATCCAAAAAACAGGAACGTCCAACAGTAAATCGCGCACAGTACCGCCACCCACTGAAGTTACAAATGCGATGATGAGCACACCAAAAGGATCAAACCGCTTTTGCATTGCCGCAAAACTGCCCGACATTGAGAACGATATTGTTCCCAATATCTCGATAATGAAGTTGAAATTTTCGTGTAGCTGCACAATAAATGATTTAAAAGTAATGGGAGATGTTCATGAAAAATCTTCCGAAATGCTGATTTCGGTGATGGGTATACTTTAACTAAAGAACAATCACCGAACCCGCACAGCGTCGGGAACCATCAGTTCGTAATGCCCTTTAAATGAGATGATTTCGCGCACAATACTGCTGCTGATAAATGATTTACCGGAAGAGGTAAGTAGAAATATGGTTTCTATTTTGTTGTTTTTGGTCAATATACGGTTGGTTTGCGCAATCGCTTTTTCGAACTCGAAGTCGGCGGGATTTCTTAGCCCTCTTAAAATAAAGTTGACCTCTTTGCTGCGGCAGTAATCCACTGTTAATCCTTCAAAATGATCCACTTCAATATTTGGAAATTGGGCAAAGGTTTTTTTAATAAAATCCATCCGTTCTTCCAGTGAGAACATATATTTTTTTTGCGAATTCTGACCAATGGCGATAATGATTTTATCGAAAAGAGGGTATGCTCTTTCTACAATATCATAGTGGCCAAGCGTAATGGGATCAAATGAACCCGGAAAAACGGCAACTCTCATGCAATGTGTATTTTGACTTTCAGGGTTCCGTCAACGTGTTAGGAATCATGAAAAATTTCTATTATTTTTTCAGTGCTTTTTCTACTTCATTTCCGCACAGATCTTTGATGGAGATACCGTAATGTTTTGCCTGCTGTGGCAAAATGGACGCTGGCGAAAATCCGGGGTTGGTATTCATCTCGAGCATGTAGGGTGTACCGTTCATAATGATGAACTCGCTTCTAGAAAATCCGCTCATCCCTAATGAGTCGTAAGCTCTTTTGGCAATGTCTTCCACCTTTTTTCTGGTTTCGTCATCTATCCTGGCGGGAGTAATTTCTTCTGAGGCGCCTTCATACTTCGCTTCATAATCAAAAAACTCTTTATGTGGCACAATTTCGGTAATGCCTAAAACAATGGTTTCTCCCTGATAATCGAGTACACCTACGGATACCTCCATTCCGTTGAGGAAACTTTCGATCAGTACCTCGTCATCTTCTGCAAATGCAAAATCAAGTGCCTTCGGGAGTTCGGTTTTTTCTTTCACTTTGGTTATGCCTAATGAAGAACCGCTTTGGTTGGGCTTTACGAATAAAGGTAATCCCAATTCTTCGATTACTTTGTCTTCATCAATAGCTTCACCATTTCTAAGGTAAATGCTTTTGGCGGAGGGAATACCATATTTGGACAAGACCGCCAAAGTGTCTTTCTTGTTAAAAGTAAGCGCGCTCTGATAAAAACCGCAACCGGTGTATTTCTGTCCAATGGTATCCCAATAAGCCTGCAACTCGCCGTTTTCGCCCGGTTTACCGTGGATAATGTTAAAACATACATCAAACTGCACATTGAATCCGCTGTTGAGGTTTACTGAAAAATCTGCTTTGTTTACCGGTGCTTTGTTTCCGCGGTCATCAATAAAATACCATTCGTCTTTCAGGATCACCACTTTATAAACATTGTACAAATCACGATCCAGTGAATCATAAATCAGCTGACCACTTTTGAGGGAAACTTTGTATTCATCAGAATAACCACCCATCACAACGGCTACATTTTTCTTGTCCATGTTGTTTAAACTAATCGGGCAAATTTAAACAAATTGTTTAGAACTAAGGTTTTCGGGCTGCAAAATAATGGGAAACTTGCAATATTTCATCAAAAATAGCATTGTGGAAAAGTAGGGATTTCCGTGTTTTCTTATCAAAACAAAAAGCCGTATTTTTGCAAGCGTATGAAAAGATGGTATCTCTATCCTTTTTCCCTTGGTTATCATTTGGTAACAGCTATCAGAAACACTTTTTATGACTGGGGAATTTTTAAATCGACTGCCTTTAAAACGCCCGTCATCAATGTCGGTAATCTTTCTGTGGGCGGAAGCGGAAAATCGCCAATGGTGATGTATTTGGCAGATTTGCTGTCGAAAAATTACAGAACCGGCGTCCTTTCCCGAGGGTATGGAAGAATGACAAAAGGGTATGGTATTACCAATTACGAAAGCAATTACAAGACAGTGGGCGATGAGGCAATGCAGCTTTTCGAGCGTTTCAAAAATCGCTTCGTTATTGGTGTTTCCGAAGACCGAGTGGCCGGTGCCAAAAAGATTATTAAAGACATGGATTTAGGTGTTCTTATTCTGGATGATGCTTACCAGCACCGGGCGATTAAAGCGGGCTTTACTATCATGATGACGGATTATAATGATCCTTATTTTAAGGATTTTTTGCTTCCTGCAGGCGATTTGCGGGAAAGCCGTTCCGGTAAAAACAGGGCGCAGGTTATTATGGTTTCCAAGTGCCCCGATCAGCTCACCGATGAAAAAAAGCAATACTATATTTCCCGAATAAAACCGCAGCATGGTCAGCGTGTTTTTTTCTCAAGCATTTCGTATGATGAGCATGTTTATTCTCACGACAAGTCGATTCCAGATAACAATCTGGCTTACTATGATATTCTGCTTATCACAGGAATAGCAAATCCGCAACCGCTGCTTCAGCATCTTGCTCGCTTTTCACAACGCGTAAAGCATTTAAAGTTTAAGGACCATCATAATTTCACCGATCAGGACATTAAAAATATTCAGGCCGAATACCGGAAAATGGGCGAGTACAAAATGATATTGACTACCGAGAAAGATTATGTGCGGCTCAAAACTTTTGATTATCTTCGGGATCTCGTGTATTACTGGCCTATTAATGTTATCATTGATAAAAAAGAAGAGTTTAACCAAATCATTCTTGATTATGTTAGAAAAAATTAAAGAAACAGCAGCTTTCATCAACAATATTATTCTGGAAGCTCCAGATTTTGCGGTGGTTTTAGGTTCCGGGCTTGGGCAGCTGAAAGATGAAGTGGAGCCCATTCATGTTTTGGATTATGCTGAGATTCCGAACTTCCCTCAAACAACGGTTGTAGGACATGGCGGAAAGCTCATTTATGGTATCTTGGAAGGGAAAAAAGTGCTCATGATGAGTGGGCGGTTTCATTACTACGAAGGGCACGACATAGAAACGGTGGTTTTCCCGTTTCGTGTTTTTCATTTACTAGGAATTAAGAATCTTATCGTTTCTAATGCTTGCGGAGGAGTAAACCCTAATTTCAGGGTGGCCGATGTAATGCTGATTTCGGATCATATCAATATGATGCCGGAGCATCCGCTTCGTGGAAGAAACCTTGATGAGTTGGGGCCTCGATTTGTAGATATGAGTGAAGCGTACAGCAAGAAAATGATCGAAGTGGCAGAAAATGTCGCCTACGAAAATAATATCCCAGTACATAAAGGGGTGTATGTGGCATTGCAGGGGCCCACTTTTGAAACACCGGCTGAATATGGAATGATTCGAGCAATAGGCGGTGACGCTGTGGGAATGAGCACGGTGCCCGAAGTGATTGTGGCCCGACATCAGGGAATGAATTGTTTCGGAATCTCTATTATAACTGACCTTGGTGGGCCAGAAATTGCATTTACCGTTTCTCACGATGAGGTTTTGCAAGCTGCCAATAAAGCCATGCCTAACGTGATTAAAATCGTAAAAGGTGTGATTAAGAATTATTCGGAAGCGTAAAATTCAACTCAAAACACAGGTCGTTTTTCTTGCTGAACTTAAGAACTCGTCTATTTGATTCTTTTTTAGCATCGTTAAATGCGAACGCTGAGTAGGCAAAAAGTGCATAATATTTTATCCACTTTTGTCTTAAATTGTTGATAGAGTTGTTGGCGCTTTAATAATCAATATACTTTTATTCACAAATACTAGTGGATAACGTGCTGAAACATAGTGGATAACTAAAGGGTTTTTTATTTGCTTTTTTCGGTTTCCGGCTGCTATCTTTACCAAACAATCAAGTCAAAGTTGCAGAGGAAAGAACCGGCAATCGAAAGGTGAAAGGTTTCAACTCAAATAAAAGCAGACCCTGATTCTGACCTGAAGGATTTCAAAATGACAGTCCTATTCGAAAGGAGAAGATTGAAGTGGAGAAAAATAAGAGAAGAAAAACAGATCGGCTTAAAAATGCACAGACTAACATCAAAACTTTCAGCATTGTTTGAAGAGGTAATCCGAAAGGTGAAATCAGCAAAAAATGAAGAAAGTGAAGATTTAAAAGTTGGAACAGAGATTGGAAACAAAACGTTTGGAGATTCGGCACAAGAAGTAACCAATGGTTAATCCAAAAGCTGAGGACAAACATGAAACAAAAAATCGCGTTGAAGCTAAAAGTGTTTACTGATTTGCAAAAAATTCCCCAACCGAAAGGTAAAGGTTTTTGAATGTAATTAAAAGTCGGTACTTTATGCCACAACAGAAGTGAAAACTTTAACTGATGATTCAACGACCGAGTTTGTAAAAATTCAATCGTAGAATCATCAGTTTTTTTTAGTGAAACTTCCCGCGTTGCCGCATGTTAGGATTATGCATATGCTTCTGCATGGAAGGCATTTTCAGCTGATCCTTCATCATCTTTATTTGGTCGGTCATCATGCCGGCTGTATCGAGTCGTTTTGCTTCTTCCAAAAGTTTTTGAGCTTCTTGTTTTCTTCCTTTTTGCATTGCACCAGCGGCAATATTCAAGGTAGCCATAGCTTGGTCATGTTTCATGTTGAGCCCGTATTCCAGCGCTTTTCTCATCAATGGTTCTACTTTTTGCGGGTGTTCCTGTGCCAAGGTCAGTCCCTGCAGATAGTGAAAATAGCCATATTGAGACTTGTGAAGTTGAGATTGGAAATTGGTAATTTTACTCAGCCATAAAGCTGCTTTTGGCATATTTTGCTTTCTTAAAAACCAAAAAGCCATCAGGATATACTCGTTCTTGAAAAATAGAAAAATAGGAACAGCCGATAAAACCACAAGCAATATGCCGTATCCGACATTACGGTTAAACATCAGGTATATTCCTGCAACAATCAGGATTGCCGCGATGACGAATTTTATGTATTTGTTCATGCTTAAAAATTAGTGGGGCAAAGGTAACGATTTGTGACGAAAATGGAAACTAAATCAATGGGCGGTTGATGCAGCAAAAAATGATGAATTACTGCTTTTAAACTATTTTTTCAAAGGTTTGAAAACAAAAATCGAAATTGTTTTTTTCGTCTCTTTCGTGGCATACTTCGTTGGTTTTCTTCCAAACTTGAGGGTTGATTGCAGGGAAAAAAGTATCCGCTTCTAGCGTGGTTTTAATTTCGGTTACTTCCAAACGGTCAGCCATTGAAAGGGTTTGTTCAAAGATGTTGCCGCCGCCAATGACGAAGAGGTCTTGGTCAATCTTTTGGGCAAATTTAAGCGCCTCCTTAATGCTGCTTACAATCAGGATGCCTTCCTCAAACCAATCGGTTTTTCGGGAGATCACTATGTTGGTGCGGTTCGGTAAAGGTTTTCCTATGCTTTCGTAGGTTTTTCTTCCCATCACCACCGGATGACCTGTGGTTAATTCTTTAAAATGTTTAAGATCCTTTGGTAGATGCCACGGTAACTGATTGTTGACACCGATTTCCCTATTCACCCCCATTGCCACTACTAATGTGATCATTTTTATTAAATTTTTACAAATTTAGAACTTAATTTGTATATTTGGATATTGATTTTATAAACATTAAAAAATACAAACTATGAGAAACAAAGGATGCATGAGCGCCGGAACAATTGGTATTGCTCTCCTTGTTATTGCCGCTATTTTATTTTTCTGGGGTAAGAACGGGTATAACAGTTTTGTAACCAAAGAGCAGACGGTAAACACCAAATGGTCCAATGTGGAGACTGTTTATCAGAAGCGTGCAAACCTTATTCCTAACCTCGAGAGAACTGTAAAATCTTATGCGCAGTTCGAGCAGGAAACATTAACCAAAGTAATAGAAGCCCGGTCAAAAGCTACTTCAATTACCATTGATCCTACCAATATGACGGAAGCGGATATGGCTAAATTCCAGGCAGCACAAGGGGAACTAAGTGGAGCACTTAGCCGGTTGATGGCGGTGGTAGAGCAATATCCTAATTTGAAAGCAGATCAACAGTACACCAATTTCCAGAGAGAATATACTGCGATTGAGAACAGTATAAGGAGCGAAACGGTGTATTATAACGAGGCAGCACAGGATTACAACACCTCCATTAAAACTTTCCCGAATAATATTTTGGCGAATTTTACCAACTTTAAAGAAAAACCGTATTTTAAAGCTGATGCAGGGGCACAAAAAGCACCCGATGTTTTTACTAATTAATGAATACTTTCCTTACAGATACTGAAATGGCTTCCCTTGTGGAAGCCATTAAAACAGCAGAAGAAAGCTCCACTGGCGAGATTCGAATTCACATCGACTCCAATACCGAAGGGAACAACGCAGAGATGGCGTTTGATATTTTCAAAACACTCTGCAAAGATCAAACTGCTGAAAAGAATGCTGTGCTTTTTCATGTCAATTTCGAGAGACATTACCTCACCATTATTGGTGACGAAGGCATTCATGAAAAAGTGAATCAAGATTTCTGGGATCGGATGCATGATCAGATTACAGCCGAGTTTGTCAGGAAAAATTACTTTTTAGGCCTTAGGAATGCCGTGTTGCAAACCGGTATCGAACTCAAAAAATATTTTCCTGTAACGGGAGAAAATCCAAACGAATTGCCCAATGAGATTACCTTCTCTTAAATCCTTCCTTGCTGTTTTATTTCTGGGGCTGAGTGTTTTAATTTTTGCACAGAAGATTCCGGAAAAACCGGCGATTCTTTATCCGGTTTACGACCAAGTGGGCCTGCTAACGTCAGCAGAAAAAGATGAACTCAATCAGAAATTAATCAAATTCTCCGACTCAACTTCCACGGAAATTGAAGTCATCATTATTCCCACCACCGGTGGTGAAGATGTAAACTACCTCGCCACATTGTATGGTGAAAAATGGGGAATTGGGCAAAAAGGAGTCGATAACGGAATTGTTTTCTTAATCGCAACTGAAGATCACACAATGTCGATTCAACAGGGTAGAGCTGTTGAGCAGTATCTTACCGCTTCTGTAGCAGGACAAATTATGGATTACATTGTGACGCCCAATTTTAAACAAGGTTTATGGTACGAAGGCATTAATCGTGGAACAACTGCACTGATGGAAGCTGTGCAAGGAAAATTTAAACCCATTGCTAAAAACACCTCGCGTGATGATGGTTTAAGTCCACTAGAAATTCTGGTGATCTGCTTTATTGTCTTTATTATCTTGAGTTTCATCTTTCGAAACAGAGGTGGCGGCGGCAATAATAATGATGATGACGATGAAATGCTTTCCAGAAGAGGGCGAAGAACCTATCCTGGTGGATTTTTTCCATTCCCCGGAAGTTTCGGTGGTGGCGGATTTGGCAGCGGTGGAGGCAGCTTTGGAGGCGGCGGTGGAGGTTTCGGTGGATTTGGCGGCGGCGGCAGTTTTGGCGGCGGTGGCGCATCTGGCGGATGGTAATTCGTTGATCCAAGAATAAAAAAGGCAGGAATTCTACAATCCCTGCCTTTCCTTTTTTTACTGAATGCTTACTGATCCACCACTACTTTCGCTTTTGTTTAATACATTCACGGCACCTTTTCGCGTGATAACAATGTCACCCGATGAGCTTGCCGAAGCATTTAAACTGTTGGAGACTGATACGCTAACATCCCCACTGCTTGATGCCTGGATATTTGCATTTTCAACAACCAAGTTTTGTGCTTTAAATGTGCCGGAAGAAGAAGCACGCAATGTTGCATTTTTCGCTTTTCCCGAAACAATAACGTCACCGGAAGAGCTCACACCCGAATTGAGATTCACCGCCCATATTTTGCCGGAGAAAGTTCCGGAACTCGATATATCAATGGAAATATCATTGGCTTCCAGCTCACCTTTGATGGTGCCCGAACTTGATACCTCAATATCGGTTTTATCTTGCGTGAATTTATCTTTTAATGTAATGCTTGCCGAAGAACTGGCCTTTAAGAAATTGAAATCTTTTGCATAAATCTTTGCGGAAATGTGGCGCGTTGATATATTTCTGTTCGGCTTAAAATGGATATAAAGCGTACCACCCGAGGTTTCAACCAAAATATCATCCATAAGATCGGAAGGTGCAGAAATAACTACTTTTTCCTCGTTAGCTTTTATCACCTCTGCATCGATGGATTGCACCACTTTAATGCCGTCAAAATTCATTTTGTATTCTTTTTGGGTAATTGGGCCTTTGCCTTCTTTTGTTCCGATGTTGATCGGGAAACCGCCGTCTGTTTTAATGTTGCAGGAAAATAGAGTGATGCTCGACAGGGCGAGAATGGCTAATGTTTTCATAAGAGTCGATTTTTATTTTGGTTAAATTTAATACCTTTACATCAATAACAATTCAATAATGAAAAATATTACCTCTCTATTATTAATTTCTTCGCTGGCGATAAGTTCCGGCTGCACCATTATGACAAAAGCGCAAAATTCCAACGCAAAGGTTTCGGGCAATGATCCGGCATTGGCAGGAAATCCTTTTATGCAGAAAAGTTCACTGCAATATCAAGTTCCTGAGTTCGATAAAATCAAAGATGAACACTTTAAACCTGCATTCGATTATGGCTTAAAGCAGCAATTGGCAGAAATTAATCATATTGTCAATGTACGTTCGGTACCCATTTTTGAAAATACTGTACTTGCCTTGGAAAAAAGTGGCGAGGTTCTGAAAAGAGCGCAAACCGTTTTCTTTAATTTAACCAGTTCAAATACCAACCCAACATTACAAAAACTGGAAGAAGAATATGCGCCAATTTTTGCGGCGCAGGAAGATAAAATTTTTCTTAATGACCGGCTGTATCAACGTTTCAAAGCCATTAATTTGAATAGCTTGAAAGGTGAAGATCGCCGTTTAACTGAATATTATCTTCAAAAATTCGAAATTGCGGGCGCCAATCTTCCGGAAGCCGATAAAGTAAAGGTGAAGAAAGTGAATGAAGAATTGGCAACATTGGCTACTCAGTTTTCTAATAAATTACTGGAAGCCAGAAAGAATGGAGCACTCATCCTCGATGATGTGAAGGAGTTGGAAGGGCTTTCTGCTGACGAAATTGCAGCAGCATCAGCCGATGCCGTAAAAGCAGGTCACCCGGGAAAATTTCTCTTGGCATTGCAAAATACTACGCAGCAACCACTTTTGCAAAACCTGAAAAACCGTGCTACCCGCGAGAAATTGTTTAAAGCTTCTTGGTACAGAGCCGAAAAAGGAAATGCAGATGACACCCGAACTATCTTAGAAAGGCAAGCGAAGTTACGCATGGAAAAAGGGCATTTGCTGGGTAAAAAGTCTTTTGCCGAATGGAAGCTTCAAGATCAGATGGCAAAAACACCTGAAAATGCAATGAATCTTTTGGCTCAGCTTGCTAAACCAGGGGTAGAAGCGGCAACCAAAGAACGCGATGAGATTCAGCAACTTATCGATCAGCAAAAAGGAGGGTTTACGGTGGAACCGTGGGATTGGAATTTCTATGCTGAACAGGTGAGAAAAGCGAAATACGATTTGGATGAAAATCAGATCAAACCTTACTTTGAAGTGAAAACTGTTTTGGAGAGAGGGGTTTTCTTTGCTGCCGAAAAATTTTATGGTATCACCTTTAAAGAAAGAAAAGACTTGCCGGTGTATCACCCGGATGTAGTGACTTACGAAGTGTTTGACAGAGACGGCAAATCACTGGCAATTTATTACCTGGATTTTTATACCCGAAATAATAAGAGTGGTGGTGCGTGGATGAACAACTTGGTGGATCAGTCACACTTACTCAACCAAAAACCTGTGATTGTGAATGTTTTTAACTATCAGAAACCGGCAGAAGGAAAACCGTCCCTTATTTCTTATGATGATGTAACTACCATGTTCCACGAATTTGGGCATACGTTGCACGGGCTTTTTGCAGATCAAAAATACGTATCGATTTCGGGTACCAATACGCCTCGTGATTTTGTGGAGTTTCCCTCTCAGATTAATGAATTTTTTGCATTAGAACCTGCAGTCTTGAAGAACTATGCGCTGCATTATCAAACCAAGGAGCCAATGCCACAATCATTGGTCGATAAGATCAAAAAAGCAGGAACTTTTAATCAAGGGTATTCTACCACAGAGTTGGTTTCTGCTGCAACATTGGATATGAACTGGCATTCGGTGACGGATGCGTCTCAGTTCAGGCCAGCTTTAGATTTTGAAAAAGACGTACTTAACAAGTATGGATTCACGTTAAGTGCGGTGCCACCAAGATACCATACACCCTATTTTGCACATATTTGGGGCGGCGGTTATTCTGCAGGTTATTATGCTTATATGTGGAGTGATATGCTGAATTCTTCGGCTTGGGATTACATTACCAAACATGGGGGAATGACTCGTGAGAATGGAGATCGCTTTAGAAAATACATTTTATCCGTTGGCAATTCAGTGGATTTGAATCAGGCCTTTAAAGATTTTACAGGAAGCGCACCGGATTTAAAACCATTGTTGCGAGATAAAGGGTTTATTAAATAAATATATTTTGCTGGCTTGTTTTTTTTATTCCATTTTTTTGATTGGGAATGATCATTTCTATCCTGATGTCTGGTTTTGAATCCCGCTGAAAAAACAGTATATAATCGCATCTTTCCAGTTGAAATCAGGCATAAATTTCTGGTCATGATGAATAAATTAGGGTGTTTTCACGGTAGATGTGACGGAACAAATTTTTTAGTTTTGATAAAAAATTTGCCATGAAAAAAATTGCCATTTCCCTGTTCGCTTGTATTGCTTCCGGTGCAATTTTCGGACAAGGAATTCAAGCGCTGGATGGTTCATCCCGTTATTTCCATTACGCGACCGTTTACGATTGGGACTGCTGTTTATTTGGTCCCGGATTTAATGACGGACAACCCTATAGTTACCCTGTTGATGGTCACTATAAAATCAGCTACGACACTGCCGGTCAGGGAACAATTGCGGAATCAACAGGGAGTTATGCATCCATGTATCCTGTTGGTACAAGTTACAACCAAAATTTTGGTTATTCAGCAGACCCTACCTACAAAAGTTTGATTACAGATCCATCATGCTGTAATGCACTTGGAGATAAAATTTTTGTGCAGTTGAGTGAGGAAGTTTTTCTTTCAACATCAGAATCAGATAAAGACCCGATCGTGCTGGCCTATCCAAATCCAACTTCGGACTTTGTTACCATATCTGGTGCAAAAAGCAAAAATTATTTAGTTATTGACGTCATCGGAAACAAGGTTTTGTCGGGGAGTTTTAAAGACAATAAAGTTGATGTGCGAAAATTGCAACCGGGAACTTATTATTTAATTTTAGATGAAAAAGCGCATAAATTCATTAAAAAGTAAAGTTCATAAATTTCCGGGGCACTAAAAAACAGCACTAAAAATTTTCCTAAATTTGTGAAAATTTAATCATCAATGCCAAAAATATCTCAACGTGCTCAGAATATGCCAGCTTCGCCGGTGCGAAAACTTGTTCCATACGCGCTTCAGGCCAAACAAAGAGGGATCAAAGTGTATCATCTAAATATTGGCCAGCCCGATATTGAAACACCTCAAACTGCACTGGATGCTGTAAAAGAGAATCATCTCAAGATATACGAATACGCTCTTTCTGAAGGTAATTTAGAGTATCGCCAAGCCCTGCAGGATTATTATCATCGTTTAGGATTTACAGATCTTACGACCAATGATTTCATTGTGACCAATGGCGGTTCCGAAGCACTCAATTTTGCAATTTCCACATTGTGCGATGACGGGGACGAGGTGATTATTCCAGAACCTTATTACGCAAATTACAACGGTTTTGCCAGTACTTTCAACGTGAACGTAGTGGCAGTTCCATCTTCCATTGATACGGGTTTTGCATTGCCATCGATGGATGAATTCGAAAAGAAAATAACCAGCCGCACCCGCGCGATTATTATTTGTAATCCCGGAAATCCTACTGGTTACTTGTACACAAGAGAAGAGCTAGAGCAGTTAGCACAGATTGCATTAAAACACGATATCGTTATTATTTCTGATGAAGTTTACCGAGAATATGTTTATGATGGAAAGCAGCAGATCTCTATGTTTGAGTTTAAAGATTTGAAAGACCATTGCATTGTGATCGATTCCGAATCGAAAAGATACTCGATGTGTGGCGCAAGAATAGGTTGTTTAATAACGCGCTCCAAGAAAATTCATGATGCGGCCATGCTGTTTGCACAAGCGAGATTGAGTCCTGTTTTATTGGGGCAAATTGCAGCAGCTGCAGCACACCACAATGATTCGGCTTATATCATGAAAGTACGGGAGGAATATACCAAACGGCGAAATCTACTGGTGGATTTACTCAATGGAATTCCCGGGGTTGTTTGCCCTAAACCAAAAGGGGCTTTTTATTGCGGTGTAGAATTGCCGATTGACGACTCCGATAAATTTGCACAATGGCTGCTCGAAAAGTATTCTTACAACAACGAAACCATTATGGTGGCGCCAATGAGCGGTTTCTACAGCAATCCGGAACTCGGTAAAAAACAGGTGAGAATTGCCTATGTTTTGAAAGAAGAAGATTTAAGACGAAGTGTGGAACTTCTTAATGATGCACTACAGAAGTACAAAATAGAATTCGATTTATAGGTAACTGTCCAAGATTTTTAACTCTTGTCGGTAAAAAATTAGACATTTAGTAAGAATAAAAGTGGGCATTTGTCCACTTTTTTTTGAATGAAATCACCATGTAAATCCATGCTATCATTTTAAAATTAATACATTTGCGCTTTATTCTCAAATAATGAATATCCATCAACAATACTCATTAAAAAAGCACAATACTTTCGGTGTTGATGCCCTCGCTGCTTATTTTGCAGAAGTAACTTCCATTGAAGAATTGAAAGAATTGTTGACCTATGCTAAAGAACATTTGCCGTCGCATTTACCCTTACTATTTTTAGGAGGTGGCAGCAATTTGTTGCTGACTCAAGATTTTGAAGGTTTGGTGATACAACTTAGTTTAAAAGGAATTTCCGAAGAGAAATTGAATGATGATGAAGTTTTAGTTACTGCAAAAGCAGGCGAAAACTGGCATGAATTTGTTCAGTACACCTTACGTAAGAATTATGGGGGCTTAGAGAACCTATCACTTATTCCCGGCAATGTGGGCACGTCACCAATGCAGAATATCGGGGCTTATGGTGTCGAAATAAAAGATCACTTTGTGAGCTGTAAAGTCCTTAATTTACAGACGCTGACGGTGGATGAATACAACAATGCACAATGTCGGTTTGGTTATCGCGATTCTATTTTTAAACAAGAACTGAAAGGTAAAGCGGTGATCTTAGAAGTGACGTTTAAATTGAGTACGAGGAATCATATCGTCAAAACAGAATATGGAGCGATCCAGCACGAACTGCAAAAGATGGGCGTAACAAACGCTTCTATTCAAGATATTTCTGCAGCTGTTGTTCACATTAGAGAAAGTAAACTGCCTGATCCTAAACTTATTGGAAACGCCGGGAGTTTTTTCAAGAATCCAACCATAAGCACTGAGCAATTTGCAAGCGTGCAAGCACTTCATCCCGAAATTCCTCATTACCCAAGCGGAGATTTGGTTAAAATTCCTGCCGGATGGCTCATTGAACAGTGCGGCTGGAAGGGGAAACAAATCGGTAATGTGGCCACCCACGAAATGCAGGCGTTGGTGATTATTAATAAAACGGGGCAGGCAACGGGGAAAGAAATATTCGAATTCTCAACCAAGATTATTGAGTCGGTAAAAGATCAATTTGGGATCGAGCTGGAGCGGGAAGTGAATATTATTTAATTTGAAACACACAAAAATTAATTGATGAAAGTAGCCGTTTTGGGAGCAGGAAAGATGGGGATGTCTTTTTCTCAATCTTTTTTGAAGTACGAATTGGTGAAGCCGGGAAATCTCCAGCTCATCACCAGAAACAGGAGTAAAGTGGAGGAGGTATCAGCGATGTTTCCAGGTGCTTTGGTTTCTGCATTCGACGAATCAGAAATTGAGCAGGCCGATTTGGTTATTATAGCGGTTAAGCCACAGGATTTTGCGAATTTAGCGTCGGATACAACGCTACGTTTTCAGGAAAATCAAATGCTGTTGTCTATTATGGCAGGCATTAAAATAGAACAAATTCAGCAACTGCTTCACCACCAAAAAGTAGTTCGTGCCATGCCAAATTCTCCTACATTATTGGGGATGGGTATTACCGGCTACACTGCAGCAGAAGGCATCTCTTTTAATGAATTGATGAGTATCGAAAGATTACTCAATTCCACGGGCAGATCCGTTTATCTGGAAGATGAGAATCTGCTGGATGGCGTTACGGCACTTTCCGGAAGCGGACCTGCTTATTTTTATTATATTGTAGATGCCATGATAAAAGCAGGCATAAAGATGGGTATTGACGAAAATTTGTCGAAGCTTTTTGTAAAGCAGACGATGTTGGGAGCGTACCATCTGATCAATAATTCGGATAAGAGTCTGGAAGCTCTTATTAAAGATGTAGCATCCAAAGGCGGAACCACAGAGGCGGCATTGCGCACTTTTGATGATGAACATCTGAAAGAGATTTTACAAAAGGGAATACTGAATGCAGAAAGCCGTTCAAAGGAATTAAGTAGGTAAAGTTTCAGTAAATTTCAGAAATAAATTTTCATAAATATTTGTCTATCTGAAAATTTCTATCTACTTTTGCACTCTCAAATATTTAGTAGTAATATAGAACATCGGGATATGTCAAGAATTTGCCAAATAACAGGAAAGCGTGCAATGGTTGGAAACAATGTTTCTCACGCAAATAACAAAACGAAGCGTCGTTTTGAAATTAACCTATTGGAAAAGAAATTTTACCTTCCGGAGCAGGAGAAGTCTGTTACTTTGAAAGTTTCTGCGCACGGATTGAGAATCATCAATAGAATTGGGATTGAAGAAGCGTTGGAAAGAGCAACAAGAAACGGATTTATTAAATAAGAAGTCATGGCAAAAAAAGGTAATAGAGTTCAGGTTATCTTGGAGTGCACAGAGCACAAAGAAACCGGTGTAGCAGGAATGTCAAGATACATCACTACCAAAAATAAGAAGAACACTACAGAAAGACTGGAGCTTAAAAAGTACAATCCGGTTCTTAAGAAGTACACCGTTCACAAAGAAATCAAGTAATTTTTTAAAGCAATAAAAAATGGCAAAGAAAGTAGTAGCGTCCCTAAAAGACGGGTCTTCTAAAAAAATGACCAAAGTAATCAAAATGGTGAAGTCGCCTAAATCTGGTGCTTACGTTTTTGAAGAAAAAGTAATGAACGCAGACGATGTTGATAATTTCTTGAAAAAGTAATTTCAAATCGTGCGAGTATATAAAACTATCCGAATTTCGGGTAGTTTTTTTGTTTGTTGGGCATTTTGCTAACTTCAATTAAATAACCGTAATTTGTAAAAAATTGCGGGGCACTTCACCTAAAAGCATTGACAAAACCATAGTGAGGTACACCATATAATAATTAGCATTAAAAATGAGTTGGTTCAAAAAAATATTCAGTAAAGAAGAGAAAGAATCGCTGGATCAGGGCTTGCAGAAATCGAGCCAAGGTTTTTTCGAAAAAATTTCCAAGGCAGTAGCCGGCAAATCTAAAGTGGATGATGAGGTGCTGGATGATTTGGAAGAAGTACTTATCGCTTCCGACGTGGGCGCATCAACCACCATTAAAATCATCGAAAGAATCGAAGACCGCGTAGCGCGAGACAAATTCGTTAATACTGAAGAGCTCGACAAGATTCTACGTGAAGAAATCAGTGGGCTCTTGCTTGAAAATCCACATGCCACTACAGGAAACATTGACGACACTAAAAAACCCTACGTTATAATGGTGGTTGGTGTTAATGGTGTGGGCAAAACCACAACCATTGGTAAGTTGGCCCATCAATTTAAATCAGAAGGTAAATCGGTTGTTTTGGGTGCTGCAGATACTTTTCGCGCTGCAGCGGTAGATCAGCTCGTTATCTGGAGTCAAAGAGTAGGGGTGCCAATTGTAAAGCAGAATATGGGCAGCGATCCTGCTTCCGTTGCTTTTGATACGGTGCAAAGTGCGGTAGCTAATAATGCAGATGTTGTGATAATTGATACTGCGGGTCGTTTGCATAACAAAGTCAATTTAATGAACGAACTCTCGAAAATTAAGAGAGTGATGCAAAAAGTGATTCCTGATGCGCCTCACGAAGTTCTTTTGGTACTGGATGGGAGCACAGGTCAAAATGCTTTTGAACAGGCCAAACAATTTACAGCAGCTACCGAAGTGAACGCTTTGGCAGTAACAAAACTGGATGGTACGGCGAAAGGCGGTGTGGTCATTGGTATTTCTGATCAGTTTCAGATTCCGGTAAAATATATTGGAGTAGGCGAAAAAATGACTGATTTGCAATTATTCAACGGTTCGGAATTTGTGAATTCTTTTTTCAAAAGACGCAGCTGAATTGGCAGAATTTGAGGTTTTCTGAATACTTTTATTTAAATTCACCAATAGTTGATTTGTTAAAATTTAATTACCTTTAGTGAAAATATTTCTCTTTTGGTCTTAAGTTTGTTAAAGGAATAGAAACATATTTACTTAATATTAACTTTAAATTTTAAAACTATGGGTATTTTAACTTGGATCATTTTTGGTCTTATCGCAGGTGCAATCGCTAAAATGATTATGCCCGGCAACCAAGGAATGGGTTGGCTGATGACGATAATCTTAGGAATTGTAGGCGCATTCGTTGGTGGATGGGTCGGTAGTATGATTGGTTGGGGAACAGTGGAAGATTTCAACCTGAAAGGAATGTTTCTTGCCGTAATCGGTGCCCTTATTGTCTTGTGGCTGGTTGGCATGGCAACAAAACGAGGATAAATTATTTTGAATCTATCACAAAACAAAATCCCGAATCAGAATTACTGATTCGGGATTTTTTTAACCTTGATTTAATTCGGGGAAGAAGGTTTTAGAATTTTACTTCGTAGGGCATTTCCATCATTACTCCTCCCTTAAGATCTGGGTTTTTGAGTTGTTCAAAAATTTTGTAATTCTCGCTTCCAATCTTATGTTTAATGATTCTTGTACTGATTTGATCTTCATCCATTCCTTTGAAAAATTGTTCGAAAGCCGACATCTTTTTAGGAAAGGAAGATACATTATAAGTGCTCATATTGGCTTTTTGTGCTGCATAGGTAATAGCATCGTTTAACGTTCCCAATTCATCAACGAGACCAATCTGTTTAGCTCTCGTTCCGCTCCATACTCTTCCGCCGCCCACTTCATCTATCTGATCGAAAGATTTTTTTCTGTTGACAGTTACAAAATGGACAAATCTTTTATAGGTCTGCTCCACACTTTTAGTCATCATAGAAACGCCGCCTGGGGTTACTCCATTAATCATGGAGAACATATTGGAGTTGGCGTTGGTGGTAACAGCATCAGCGCGGATACCATTTTTCGCAGCCAGTTCTTTCAAATAAGGAAAAACGCCGAACACGCCGATTGATCCGGTAATCGTGTTAGGTTCTGAGTAAATTTTATCAGCCCCCATCGCAATGTAATACCCGCCGGAAGCCGCGTAGTCGCCAAATGAAATTATTAGCGGCTTCTTCTTTTTAAGTTGTTGCAGTTCGAAAAGAATTTCGTCAGAGGCATTGGCGCTGCCACCAGGTGAATTGATACGGAAAACGACTGCCTTTATATCATCGTTTTCGGTAAGCTCCTTAATGTTTTTAATGAAGTTTTGAGCATATATTGCATCATAACCTTCACCGTTATAAATCGTTCCTGAAGCGTAAAGCACGGCGATCTGGTTGTTTTTTCCTGTTTGGTCTTCCTTGAAAGAGCTGATGTATTTGCTAAATGAAACTTTGTTCAGTTTATCATCATCTGCAAGGTGCAACTTAGCTTTCAAAAGGTCGTCGTATTCTGACTTCTGCATCAGTTTATCCACCAGCTTATGTTGCAAACTCAGCTCAGGGATAATGCCATATAAGCTGTCAACCACGGTTCGAAACTGTGCTGAATCTATTTTTCTGGACGTGGCAATACGTGATGAAGTGTTTTTCCAAATATCATTGAGCAGTGTTGAAAGCTGTTCTTTGTTTTCGGGGGAAATTTCGTTTCTCATATAAGGTTCCACAGCAGCTTTAAACTTTCCGTGACGAATGATTTCGGTGCCAATTCCATATTTCTCGGTAAAGTTTTTAAAGAAAGCCACTTCAGCAGAAAGTCCTTTTAAATCGATCCCACCCGCAGGATTAAGGTAATACTGATCGGCAACAGAGCCCAGATAATATGCCCCTTGAGAAACCGAATTTCCATAGGCATAAACAAATTTTCCGCTTTTTCGGAAATCTTCCAACGCTGCGCGCACGTCATCCAAATGGGAAATTCCGCCCTTCAACCCGTCGGTCTCTATGCTTATTCCTTTAATTTTATCGTCTGTTTTTGCTTTTTTAATGGCCTCAAGCATATCGTATAGGAGAACATTCTTCTCACTCTCTCCCGATGGAAAAGAAAACTGCTGATTGTCCTCGGAGGGACTGTCGATAATATTCGTCTTGAAATCTAAAGTTAGAACTGAGTTTTTCTTGATATAAGGTTTATTGTCACCCAATGCACTCGTGACGATCATCATCAGTATAAATGCAAAGAAAATGGCTGCAATAATCATGATTGCCACTATATTTGCCAATACGTTACTGAAAAATTTTTTCATATTTTTATAAATTTTAGAATATGTCGCAACATTTGGTCACATTGTTACTGGGTAGCAATTTAGGAAATTCTGAAAAGAATTTGGAGATCGCCGTAGAACGCATTGAAGCGGGTATTGGCGAATTGGTGCAAAAAACAGAAATCATTAAAACAAAACCGGTAGAATTTGTCAGTAATAATATTTTTTGTAATATTGCACTTATAATAAAAACACAATTTTCTCCTGTTACACTGTTAAAATCGATAAAAAGGATAGAGCAGGAAATGGGAAGAATAGAAGATACAGTGAGTTCGAAACGATATACAGACAGGATAATTGATATTGATATTGTTCTGTTTGATGATATTGTTTTTTATTGTAATTTTTTGCAAATTCCGCATGATAAACATTTAAATCATCGTGAGTTTTCAAGGAAATTGTTGTTGATGACACAATATTAAAAACTATAATATGAAATTAAATTTATTGTTAGCATTAGCATTGCCGATGGCCTTTTACGCTCAAAGTGCTTCCTCTAATGCTAATACTGGAGATTACCCTAATGCGTATTCTTCAGGTTCTGCCAATGTGCATTCTTTCGACAATTCGTCGCGTTTATTTCGCGACTGGTCGGTTTCCTTCGGAGGCGGTGGTGCATTTCTTCAGGCAGCAGATGTAAATTCGTTTTACGACGGAAAGGTTGATTTCGGATGGAATGGGTATGTAAGTTTAGACAAACAAATTTCCCATACCTTCGGAATGAGTGTGCAGTACCAAATGGGTAAAACCAATCAGAAGGCCCTTCTACCAGGCGCTGCAGGAGTGGCAGCAGGCGTTGCTACCGCATGGACAAAATATCACCAGATTTCATTGCTCGGTGATATTAATTTTTCGAACCTGATGCGACGTGTCGATAATCATTCTCCATACCGATGGGCACTTCATGGCTATGCAGGGATTGGTTTTCAGGGGTACAACACCTTGCTCTTAGACAATGATATGTCACGATGGAGTACAACGCCAAAAAGAATTCCTATTGAAATTGAGCAAAAATTAGCACTTGATAGTTTCTTCTATCAGGTGGGTACTGGTTTAAAGTATAATGCATCCAAGTTGATCGATATTGAAGCTCGTGTAATGTATATTATTACAGGTGATGATTCTTTTGACGGCGGTGGATGGGGTTCTTATGCAAGACCTGAATACAACGCAATTACCTCTGGCCATTCCGATAACATGTTTACCGCTAACTTAGGCGTATCTTTCAAACTGGGTAATAAGCTGACCCACCTTACATGGTACGATCCATTGCAAGCTGCGTATTACAGAACAAATGTTTTAGAAACGAAGGAACCGGATTTTGTTGTCTGCGAAAAAGGAGACCAGGATAATGACGGTGTTTGTGATGATTGGGATCGCCAGCTTGATACGCCTGCAGGAGCAAGAGTTGATGGCGCAGGTGTTGCCTTAGATATGGATTTGGACGGCGTAATTGATCTTTATGATAAATGTGTAACCGTACCAGGACCAGTAGAGAATAACGGTTGCCCTGTAACTGCAGTTGCGCCCGTAGCTACACCAGGTGTGTCAGAAGTGAATAAGTTTTTTGAAGGAATCGAATTTGAACTTAATAGTGATAAAATCCGTGCTACTTCCAACGATAAACTTAACCAAGCAGCAGATATTATTAAAACTTTAGATGCCAAGAGTCAATTTATAGTTGTAGGAGCTACTGATGCGAGAGGTTCTGCAGAGCTTAATAAAAAATTGAGCCAGCGAAGAGCAGATGCTGTGGTTCGTTATTTGGTTTCAAAAGGAGTAAATGCAGGTACGCTTTCTGCTGAAGGTCGTGGTAAAACAGATTTGAAATATCCGGAATGTGATCCGGCAACCAAATGTCCGGAATGGAAAAACGAAGCAAACCGTAGAGTTTACTTTCAACAAAAATAAAAAAACATCATTATTAACTAAATAAGAAGACAAATTATGAAACTTAATTTAACCTCTATTGCACTTGCAATGATATTACCCACTGCTGTTTTTGCGCAGGATTCTGTGCAAGAGACATCAGGAAAGTACCCTAACGCATATAGTTCGGGGTCTGCAAATGTTTCCCCATTTACACAAGCATCAAAAAGATTCAACGACTGGGCGATTTCTGCCGGAGCAGGTGTTCCGCTTATGCAATCCTCAGATCTTACTTCAATAAAAGGATTTGGAGCAGGTAAAAACCTGTATGGTTGGTCAGCATATTTAAGTGTTGATAAAGCAATTACCCACGCATTCGGTTTAAAACTGCAATACGATAAAGGTGAAACAAGACAAGGTTTTGTAAATACCAAAGATCATGTAGCGACGACAGAGGGAGCGGGTGCAAGAACACAATACGATGCGATCTCAATTTTAGGAGACATCAATTTCTCTAATCTTTTGAGAAGAGTTGATAATCACTCTCCTTTCAGATGGGCTTTGCATGGTTATGCAGGGGTAGGTTCTTTGGCTTACCGTGCGTACAGACAAGACGCGGGTCCTGTTTATAACCAATCATTAATTACCGAGGTTAAACCTTTTAAGTTAGGTAGTTTATTTGCACAAGCTGGTGCCGGGTTGAAATACCGTGCAACCAAATCTTTGGATTTAGAAGGTAGAATGATGTACGTTGTTTCCGGAGATGATACCTTTGATGGTGCTGGCGGAACATCTTACAACGGTAAAGTTAATGATAACCCATCCGATAACTTGATCAACGTAACACTTGGAGCAACCCTAAACTTAGGTAAGCACGAATCTCACTTGTTCTGGCACGATCCTTTACAGGAGATTTATTACAAACTTGATGTGTTGGCTGATAAAAACCAAGATGTTGAAGTATGTAAAAAAGGTGATGCCGATAATGACGGTGTTTGCGACGATTGGGATCGACAACTTGATACGCCTGCAGGTGCAAGAGTGGATGGTGCAGGGGTAGCATTAGATACTGACCTTGATGGAGTAATTGACCTTTATGACAAGTGTGTAACCGTTCCTGGACCAGTAGAAAACAATGGTTGCCCTACAACAAGTTCAAGTGTTGTTTCGGATAATACCAGAGTATTGGAAGGAATAGAGTTCGATTTGAATTCAGACAAGATCCTACCATCAAACACACCTATTTTGAATAACGCCGTTAGCTACATCAACGGTACAAGTGGTTCATACAATGTGATCGGTGGTACAGATACAAGAGCTTCCGATGCTTACAACCAGAAACTTTCCGAAAGAAGAGCTAACAACGTAAAAGACTATTTGATTAAAAACGGAGTTACTTCTGGCAAATTGGACGCTATTGGAAGAGGTAAAAAAGACCTTAAGTATCCAGAATGTGAACCTGCTACAAAATGCCCTGAATGGAAAAACAGAGCCAACCGTAGAGTTTATTTTGAAGCAAAATAATTCACTCCACAGGAAATAAAATGAATCCGCCTCGGTAAAGAGGCGGATTTTTTTTTGATCTTGAAACTATTTTCTTAGCGATTTCGAAGTTCGAAAACTTGCAATTAAATAGTAAGCAACGAAAACAGTTGAAAACTTAATGACAGAAGGTATCGCTTTTTCAAGATTGAAAATAATGCTACCTGAGACCATGAGGAGAATCATCGCCGTAAAAGATAACAGAAACTTATGAGCTAGCTTAAATCTCTCATCATCAAGAAAGTATGCAACCGACCATGCTAAACCAAAAGAAACTCCGTAGTAAAGATCAAGCTCCCAACCTTGGCTGCCCAGCAGATAATAGTTGAGAAAAAAACTAATTCCAGTTCCCATTACAAAATAAGTTGCGGCTCTTTTCATCAATAATTTTTTGCAAAAGTACTGTTTTAGGATTTTATAGGCGCTTATTTTAAACATGGACGTCTCGATCAGTTTTGGTTAGTTTTCATACCTCATCGAAATGAACATTTCGAGCTTAATGAGGATCTTTTCGAAAGTAATATATTGATTATTAGTTTTTTATCATTGTTATCTCGTTCGTTTCTCAAATTTTTAAAAATAACTTATATTTGGAGGAGAACGAATTTGCTTTTATGAAAACCGAAAAATATTCCCCAAAAAACAAAATCAGAATCGTGACCGCAGCATCCCTTTTTGATGGTCATGATGCTTCGATTAATATCATGCGACGTGTAATTCAAAGTACGGGTTGCGAAGTGATTCACTTGGGACATGACAAGTCTGCAGAAGAGGTGGTCAACACTGCGATTCAGGAAGATGCCAATGCAATTGCGCTCACTTCCTATCAAGGCGGTCACAACGAATACTTCAAGTATATCTATGATCTTTTAAAGGAAAAAGGCGCTCCGCAAATCAAGATTTTTGGCGGTGGTGGTGGCGTTATCCTACCCGAAGAAATAAAAGACTTAATGAATTACGGTGTTACGCGTATTTACTCTCCTGATGATGGTCGCGAGCTTGGCTTGCAGGGGATGATTGATGACCTGGTTCAGAAATCCGATTTTCCTACAGGTGCGGAAGTGACTGTTGCTGATGTAGACCAAATCTCTTTTGAAGACCCTAAGTCGATTGCTAAAGTCATTTCGGCGGTCGAGAATTTTTCGGAGGAGAAACCGGAACTTGTTGCTGAGCTAAAAAAGAGAGCGTCATCTCCATCAGTTTTACATGGGAAGAAACAGTTGGTATCTATCGGAGATGCTGATATACATCGTGCTGCTTCCGAAATCCAGGAGGATTCTTCGCTGGCTGAGCACGTTGCGGCAAAGATTCCTATCATCGGCATTACAGGTACTGGTGGTGCAGGTAAATCATCCTTAACCGACGAGCTGGTTCGGAGATTCTTGCGATCCAATCCTGATAAAAGAATTGCCATCATCTCTGTGGATCCTTCCAAGAAGAAAACAGGTGGGGCATTGTTGGGCGATAGAATCAGGATGAATTCCATCAATGATCCTAGGGTTTATATGCGCTCTATGGCGACCCGTGAAAATAATGTGTCGGTTTCCCCCTACATTCATACCGCTTTGGATATCCTGAAAATCGCTGGACCAGATATTATCATTCTTGAAACTTCAGGCATCGGACAGAGTGGTTCAGAAATCACTGAAATTGCTGATGTTTCAATGTATGTAATGACGCCGGAATACGGCGCATCTACCCAGTTAGAAAAAATTGATATGCTCGATTATGCCGATCTTATTGCGCTCAATAAATCTGATAAGCGCGGTGCTTTGGATGCCCTGCAAGCTGTGAGAAAACAGTACCAAAGAAATCACACCCTGTTTGATCAGTCGCTTGACAAAATGCCGGTGTATTCCACAAAAGCTAGCCAGTTCAACGATTGGGGAACCACCGAAGTTTACAATGAGCTGATCAGGAAAGTGAATGCTCAGTTTCCGGATCTTAAATTGCACGAGTACGAAGAACATAACGTAACACAGGACTCCACCATCATTCCACCCAAAAGAGTCCGCTACCTTTCCGAGATTGTAGAGAATAACCATCAGTATGATAACGAGGTTGAGAATCAGGCGCTCATTGCCAAAAAAATGTACCTTGTTGACGGCGCAAAAGCGCTGATCACTGATGATTTGCATACACAGGAAAAGCTGGAAAAAGTATTTCTGAAAACCAAAAAAGATCTTTCTGAGGAAAATACTTCATTTCTTAAAGGGTGGCATCAGTTTAAAGAAGAGATGAGCGGCGACTCTTACTCTTACTTTGTTCGAGGTAAAGAAATTAAGGTAGAAACTAAATCTGAATCGCTTTCCCATTTGAAGATTCCGAAAATTGCTTTACCAAAATTTCAGGATTGGGGTGACCTGATTCGGTGGAAAGCCCAAGAAAACGTGCCAGGACAGTTTCCTTACACGGCGGGGATCTATCCTTTTAAAAGAACCGGAGAAGATCCCACCAGAATGTTTGCCGGTGAAGGCGGACCGGAAAGAACCAACCGAAGATTTCACTACGTTTCCGCAGAAATGCCCGCCAAAAGATTATCTACTGCTTTTGATTCGGTAACACTTTATGGGCAAGATCCGGCATTGCCACCTGATATTTACGGAAAAATTGGTAATGCAGGTGTTTCAATTGCAACGTTAGACGATGCCAAAAAGCTGTATTCCGGATTTGATTTGGTGAATGCTTTAACCTCCGTCTCAATGACGATAAATGGTCCTGCGCCAATGTTGCTCGCCTTCTTTATGAATGCCGCTATAGACCAAAACTGCGAGAAATACATTGAAGAGCATCAACTTTGGGATCGGGTAGATATCAAACTCAAAGAAAAGTACGATGATAAAGGTTTGCAACGACCAACTTACCATGGTGAACTTCCTCCGTCTAACAATGGTTTGGGACTAAAATTGTTGGGGATATCAGGCGATGAAATTTTGGATGCAGAGGTGTATCAAAAGATTAAAGCTGAAACCATTGCAACCGTGCGCGGAACCGTGCAGGCAGATATACTGAAAGAAGATCAGGCGCAAAATACCTGCATTTTCTCTACAGAATTTGCTTTGCGGCTGATGGGCGATGTGCAGGAATATTTCATTCAGCAGAAAGTGCGCAATTTCTATTCGGTTTCTATATCCGGATATCATATTGCTGAAGCGGGAGCAAATCCTATCTCACAGTTGGCATTTACTTTGGCCAACGGATTTACCTATGTGGAGTATTACCTGTCGAGAGGGATGGATATTAATGCATTTGCACCCAATCTCTCGTTCTTCTTTTCGAATGGTATCGATCCTGAATACGCTGTCATTGGGCGTGTTGCCAGGAGAATTTGGGCAAAAGCCATGAAACTGAAGTATGGCGCCGACGAAAGAAGCCAGATGCTAAAATACCATATCCAAACATCGGGGCGGTCACTCCACGCACAGGAAATTGATTTTAATGATATTCGAACCACCTTGCAGGCATTGTATGCGATTTATGATAACTGCAATTCGCTGCACACCAACGCGTATGACGAAGCGATTACCACACCAACTGAGGAATCGGTGAGAAGGGCAATGGCAATTCAGCTCATCATCAATAAAGAATTAGGATTGGCGAAAAATGAAAACCCGCTGCAAGGTTCTTTTATTATTGAAGAGCTGACCGATTTGGTAGAAGAGGCGGTTTACGCCGAATTCGACAGAATCACCGAACGGGGTGGTGTTTTGGGCGCAATGGAAACTATGTACCAACGTTCAAAAATTCAGGAAGAATCCATGCATTATGAATGGTTAAAACATACCGGCGAATATCCCATCATCGGGGTCAATACTTTCTTAGGTAAAGATGGCTCGCCCACGATTTTGCCACGAGAAGTCATCCGCTCTACTGAAGAAGAAAAGCAACTGCAGATCTCAAATTTGGAAAATTTCCAGAAGGCGCACGCCGATCGATCGGGAGAAATGCTTGCAACGCTTCAGAATGCTGCCATTAATCAGCAAAATCTCTTCGAAGTGATGATGGAAGCAGGGAAGTATTGCTCACTGGGCCAAATTACCACCGCCCTTTTTGAAGTCGGTGGAAGGTACAGACGAAACATGTAGCAGTCAGGTAAAAACTCAATTTGAAACAACCGCACTTTCATTCTAAAATGGGATGCGGTTTTTTATTAGCACTGAATTGCCTATTTTTATACAAATTTGCAGGGTGAAGCATTTCTTAAAAATACTATTTTCAGTTTTTATTGCATTCGTGGCGTTTTCTTGCCAATCGGAAAAACAAGAAAATGTTAATGAAGCTGCGAGAAGAATGGAAATTGTCGATAGCACGGTGATGGCTTTTCAGCAATTATTATTTCAGCAGCAATTAGACACGATCTTCAGCAAATCCCGATTGAACGGCGGTATATCAGTTGCAAAACAAGGCAGGATAATTAAGGAAAAGTTCAACGGCTTTGAGGATTTTAAGACAAAATCAAAAATAGACAGTAATTCAGTTTTTGCGATTGGCTCGATCAGTAAACAATTTACTGCGGTTTTAGTTTTGTTGCAAGAAGAAGCCGGTAAACTCTCGATAGATGACAAGGTTTCGAAATATCTATCAGATTTCCAATCTAAACCTTTCCAGGAAATAACCATTGCCCAACTGCTGAATCACACTTCCGGTATCAGCGATGCAGGAAACGGTCTGCTATCATTACCCGGCACAAAATTCAATTATTCCAACAAAGGGTATCGTTTTTTGGGTGAAATCGTTGCCAAAGTCTCCGGACAGTCATTTGACCAAAATCTCCAGACACTTTTTAAGAAAGTAAAAATGATCCATTCTTCTACCGCTAATTTGTTTTCAAACGGTCATTTTGCAAGTGCTTATCTTGGGACGCCAACAGTTTTTCAGCAGGTTCAAAATATGCCGAAGCGTCTTGCTTCACAGGATATTTCTGTGGCTGCAGGCGGGGTTCTGTCCTCACTGTCAGATCTTCACCGCTGGAATTTCGCATTGTATAATGGTCAGATTTTGGGCAAAGGTTCCCTGAAGAAAATGCTGATCCCTTCATCCCAAACCCAGCACGCTATTTTAGGAAAAGTGGATTATGGACTGGGCATCATGATGAACGCAGGAAAACCGGTTTCTTATTTTCATACCGGGTACGTGAAAGGTTCCCCTTCACTGAATATTTACTATCCACAATCACAAACTTCGGTGGTTATTTTATCCAATATTGCCGACGAATCCAAAGGTAAGAATACTATTTTTTCGCCACACAAGGCAGTGAAAGAATTAGCTGATGCTATTGAAAATGCGACGTCAGAGATGCATAAAGCCATGAAAGTGCAGTAGGTGCAATCGCTCATTTTTATCTTTCTGATAAAACGAAACTTATTGTTTTTTGAAAGGCGTTTTCACATCAATAATCATCATCAAAAAAGAAAAATTTTCTTACATTTATTACCATTTAAAACTCGTCGATGAAAACCATTTTTTCACTATTTTCTTTATCCTTTTTTCTAATGGCAAATGCTCAAAACCTCACCACATACGTCAATCCTTTTGTAGGCACCAAAAACATGGGGCACACTTTTCCTGGGGCCACTGCACCTTTCGGAATGGTGCAGCTTTCACCCGAAACCAACCAGGTTCCGTATGCGCTGAACGGTAAATACAATCCCGAAACCTATCGTTATTGTTCCGGCTATCAGTTTGATGATCGCACCATTTTTGGTTTTTCGCATACTCATTTCAGTGGCGTTGGCCACTCCGATTTGGGCGATTTCCTCATCATGCCTACCAATGGTAAACTCAATCTTGAGCCGGGGCTTGCCAGTCAGCCGAAAAGTGGGTACCATTCACAATTTGCCAAAAATACAGAAAAGGCCAGTCCGGGATTTTATCAGGTAATGCTTGATGATTATGGCATTAAAGCCGAACTTACAGCTTCCGAAAGAGTGGGCTTCCATCGGTATACTTTTCCAAAATCTGCTGAGTCACATATTATTTTAGATTTAATGTCGAATATTTACAATTACGACACGAAAAATGTTTGGACTTTTGTTCGCGTAGAAGACGATCAAACCGTTACCGGCTATCGCGAAACAACCGGCTGGGCAAGAACCCGAAAAGTGTTTTTTGCCATGAAGTTTTCTAAACCATTCAGGAAATACGGCATGAAGCGATACGAAAAAACCGACTACAACGGTTTCTATCGTAAATTCAACGAAAAAGAAAACTTCCCCGAATCTGCAGGACGGCAGATCCGTGCCTATTTCGATTTCGACACCCGGGACAATGAAGAAATTTTGGTGAAGTTTGCGCTTTCTCCCACTTCCACAGCAGGAGCAATCAAAAATCTGGAGCAGGAAATTCCTCATTGGGATTTTAGCAAAACCCGTCAGGAAACCGAAGCCAAATGGGAAAAAGAACTCTCAAAAATCGAGGTAGAAACCTTGACACAAAATGATAAAACCACTTTTTACACCGCCATGTATCACACGATGATGTCGCCGGTTCTCTATCAGGATGTGGATGGGAAATACCTCGATATCGACCAGAATATTCATCAGGCGGACGGCTTCACCAATTATACCATTTTTTCCCTCTGGGATACTTACCGTGCGCTTCATCCGCTCTACAACATTATTCAGCCCAAAAGAAACAATGATTTCATTCATTCCATGTTGTCGCATGCCAAATACAGTGTACATAAGGCACTACCCATTTGGTCCCATTATGCCAACGAAAACTGGTGTATGATTGGTTATCACGCAGTTTCTGTGCTTGCAGATGCACTTGCCAAAAATACAACCAATGCAGATTTAGCTACCATGCTCAACGCTGCCATCACCAGTTCGAACCTTACCTATTATGATGGAATCGGTGATTACCTGAAATACAACTACGTGCCGGAAGACAAAAACAGTTCTTCTGTTTCCAAAACGTTGGAGTATGCCTATGACGATTGGTGTATTGCGCAGATCGCCTCAAAAGCCGGCAACGAAAAAGCCAAAACCAATTACCTGAAGCGAAGCGAGAATTACCGCAACGTCTATAACGCCGCTTCCGGATTTATGCAGCCCCGGCTTTCCGACGGCAGTTTTAAAAAAGAATTTGATCCTATGGATACGCACGGGCAGGGATTTATTGAAGGAAACGCCTTTAATTATGGACTTTATGTACCGCAAAATGTTCCCGATATGATTAAAATGATGGGCGGCAAAAATAAATTCTCCAAGCACCTCGATGCCATCTTCACCACGGAAATTGCAGAGAAATACATCGAGAAAAACGAAGACATCACCCGCGATGGTATCATCGGAAACTATGTGCACGGCAACGAACCCGGCCATCATATTCCGTACCTGTACAATTTTACCAACGATCCATGGAAAACCCAGGAAAGAGTTCGCATGATTATGCGCAAAATGTACCATGAGGGTGAAGACGGACTTTGCGGTAATGACGATGCCGGGCAAATGTCCGCTTGGTATATCTTCTCGGCGTTGGGCTTCTATCCTGTTTTGCCGGGTTCCGACGAGTACCAGTTGGGTTCTCCTTTAATTAAATCTGCAAAAATAAATTTGGAAAACGGAAAAACGTTAGCGATTACAACCCGGAATCAATCCGAAAAAAATGTATATGTAGAAAAAGTTGTGGTGAATGGCAAAGAAATTAAAAATCATATCTTGAAGCATGCCGACATCGCAAACGGCGGCGAAATTGTGTTTTACATGAGCAGTAAAAAATAGATCGGTTGGCAGATGAGAGGGTCTTTCAATATTAAGATCCTGTGATAAATTTTATTGCTAAAAATTTTTATAGGTATTTTGAGATGGATTTTTTGCTTCATGTTTGCAGATTTGGCGGGCTAAATCAAAAATAGGAAGTAGAAAATACGCTCAAAAGAGCATTAAAATTGAGCAAAGATGATTTGCTGAAGCTATATAAAAAAATCGGTAAAATTTGAAACAGGTTCTAAGTCCCTCCAAAATCAAAAAAAATAAAATTTTCAGACAGTTACTAAAAATTTAGCCCTCATTTGTTTTAAATTTCCATATAGAAGGGCCAAATAGCGGTGGGGTAGCCACTTATTTTCAAATTGATCTTTTGATTATTGTTCGACTCCTTCGGAGTCGCCCCATTCAACGAAAGTTTTGTGCTGTAAAAATGTGAATCCTCCGGATTCTTATGATCAATATTACGCCTTATAGCCCCGCTGGCAAAGTCTCCCGGTTTTAAGCAATACCCATCCAATCTGCAATCGTAGAGATTACAAAATGGGTTTCTCCTCAACTCTTATAACACAAAACGCGCTGTCTTACGAAATCTAAGATTCGACGATGCCAATACTTTCGTGCCTCACCTGTCATAAAAAGTGATACTATCTGAAATTATGGTAAAAATCAGTTTATCACATAAACATCATTGTGGATTTATTTTTTCTACTTTTATATCATTATAAACCAAAGAATTATGAAACACCTTATTCTTATTCTCACCGCATTGCTGTTATTAGGATGCAGAGACAGTAACAAAGCAGATGACGGATTTCACGCAGTATTGCCACCCGAAACACAAACCGGTGCAAACACTTTTGGCGTAACCATAAACGGTAAAGTATATGTGCCAAGAGACCCAACAGGAGTTAGTGTAGGAACAACCCCCAAAGGAATGATTTTATGGGGTGCTTCTGATTTTTCATGGTATGAAATTGAAATTAAAGATGGAGCAAGTGCAGTAGGGTTTCAAATGATTATCCATATGGAACCTTTATTATCAACAGGACAAATTTTATTAAAGAAAAGTAATTTCCACCACAGAATAGACAGCATTCGTTTTCCTCATATTTATTTTAAAATTTGGGACAGCAATATCGGCAATTATGCTTATTACGGCTCTGTTGAAGATCAAGGAAGTATAAATATAACAAGATTAGATAGTGGAATTATATCGGGTAATTTTTCAGGGAAATTTTTTCGTTATGACAATCCAAATGATTTTATTACTATTTCTGATGGTCGATTTGATATTAACGGATTTACCCTGCCTAATCACCCGTTCCCATAAACCATTGCTTTAACTAAAAACTTTTTAAAATTAATTTTAACCTCAATTTAAAAATTATGAAAAACCTTATTTTTATTCTCACCGCATTGCTGTTATTAGGATGCAGAGACAGTAACAAAGCAGATGACGGATTTCACGCAGTATTGCCACCCGAAACACAAACCGGTGCAAACACTTTTGGCGTAACCATAAACGGTAAGGTATATGTCCCGAGAGACCCAACAGGAGTTAATGTAGGAACAACAGCCAAAGGAATGATTTTTTGGAGGTCGCCTGATAATCAACACATTTATGATGAACTTGAAATCAAAGATGGTGCAAGTTCTGTGGGCTTTCAAATGATTATTCACTTGCAAAATTTATTTCAAAATGGTCAAGGAGAATATATATTGAAAAAAAGTAATTTTCATAATGGTATTGACAGCATACCCGACAATCATATTTACTTTAAAATCTGGGATAATAACATTAGCAATTATGCCTATTATGGTTCTATTGAAAACCAAGGGTTAATAAATGTAACAAGATATGATTTTGCGAATAGAATTTTTTCAGGAGTTTTTTCAGGAAAATTTGTTCGTTATGACAATCCCAATGATTTTATTACCATTTCTGATGGTCGATTTGATATTAACTGGAATACTTTACCTAATCACCCATTCCCATAAACCATTGCTTTACTTAACCTCAATTTAAAAATTATGAAAAACCTTATTTTTATTCTCACCGCATTTCTGCTATTAGGATGCAGAGACAGTAACAAAGCAGATGACGGATTTCACGCAGTATTGCCACCCGAAACACAAACCGGTGCAAACACTTTTGGCGTAACCATAAACGGTAAGGTATATGTCCCGAGAGACCCAACAGGAGTTAATGTAGGAACAACAGCCAAAGGAATGATTTTTTGGGGTGCTCCCGACAATGTTTCTTGGAATGAAATTGAAATTAAAGACGGAGCAAGTGCAGTAGGGTTTCAAATGATTATACATTTACAAAATTTCAATTCTATTGGGGTTTCTCAATATGTCTTAAAACAAAGTAATTATCATAAAGGCATTGACAGCATACCAGACAATCATATTTACTTTAAAATCTGGGACAGCAATATCAGTAATTATGCATATTATGGTTCAATTGAAAATCAAGGAATGGTAAATATTACAAAACGAGAAAACGGCATTGTATCTGGAAATTTCTCAGGAAGATTTGTTCGCTATGATAATCCTAACGATATCATAGAGATTACCGATGGCAGATTTGATATTAATACATTAACGCTGCCTAATCACCCATTCCCATAAACCATTGCTTTAACTAAGAACCTTTTAAAATTAATTTTAATCTCAATTTAAAAATTATGAAAAACCTTATTCTTATTCTCATCGCATTGCTGTTATTAGGATGCAGAGACAGTAACAAAGCAGATGACGGATTTCACGCAGTATTGCCACCCGAAACACAAACCGGTGCAAACACTTTTGGCGTAACCATAAACGGTAAGGTATATGTCCCGAGAGACCCAACAGGAGTTAATGTAGGAACAACAGCCAAAGGAATGATTTTTTGGGGTGCTCCCGACAATGTTTCTTGGAATGAAATTGAAATTAAAGACGGAGCAAGTGCAGTAGGTTTTCAAATGATTATACATTTACAGAATTTGCAAAGTATTGGTGTAGCACAATATACTTTAAAACAAAGTAATTTTCATAATGGTATTGACAGCATACCCGACAATCATATTTATTTTAAAATCTGGGATAATAACATTAATAATTATGCTTATTATGGTTCTGTTGAAAATCAAGGAATTATTAATATTACCAAATTCAATGGTAGCCTAACTCAAAATTGGATATTATCAGGCAATTTTTCAGGTAAGTTTGTTCGTTATGATAATCCCAATGATTTTATTACTATTTCTGATGGTCGATTTGATTTAAATTTAAACACCTTACCAAATCATCCTTTCCCTTAAAAATTAACTGGCAATAGCAGTTTACATAAATTAAAAATAACACTTACAAAATTAACCTCAAACCAGTTATTATTATGAAAAAACCATTTATTACCCTTGTTTTTTGTTTTCTGTTTATTCATATAACAGCACAAGACAACCCAACCATACAACAAACGGAACAACTCCCCAATTGGCCTGTAATGCTCTCTAATCTGGATACTTCACAGATTACTTCGGGCATATTAATCGACAAAGTTACTACGTTTGCTAATCTGATTAATTACAATACCGCTGAAAACAACTACTCAAACACCGGTCATTTTAATCAGGCGTTGAGCGAACTGTCACGTGCTTCAGATGAAACGCTGTTTGTCGGCACAAACTCAATTGTGAATCAAAATCCTCCGGTAATTCTAAATAATTCTATAGATATAGGAATAATCAATACCACTTTTCACAAACTTAACTTTAATGAAGAAAATCCTTCTGCCGGTGGTGTAACTTTTAACGAAACCACAGGTAAATTTGTACCCGTTGCGGGTCGCCCTGCTTTCATTGGAAAGAAAATCACAATCATCTCGCCTATGAAAGAGTTTGTTACAGGGAGTAGTTTTGTATTTAATTTCAATAACAGTTTGATTTATAACAATGCCACAACAACCATTAAAAACTTATCGGTCGATTTTGATGATGGAAATCCCGCATCTGTGGTTATTTCCAATGGCACAATAGTTACACCGGCAAAAACGGTAAATTATATGAGTACAGGTGCAAAAACGTTAAAATTTACCCTTACCTATTCAGACAATACCACATTAGAAACTTATGCTTATCTGTATGTAAATTACGAAGAAAATAATCAATCTTCTGCTCCCAACAGTGCCAATGCTCCGTGTTACGAATTATTAAAAGACAAAGGTACTTTCACATCAACCATTCCATTTAAAGGGTATGAAGAAAACGCCGCAGTGTTTGGGAAAACAGAATATACTGTTTTTTACGGCTATAATAATGCTGCAAAAAAAATGATAAAGCCAATTATTATTGTAGATGGTTTTGACCCCAAAGACAAAAGAAAAGTGCAGGATTGCGATTGCGAAAACGATACAACTCCTGCACCTAACAATTGCAGATTAAACAATTCTGATATTACAATTAGTTATTTTCCCCTTCGTATTACCATTACATTCAACCCCTCAAAACACGAATCTTTGGAAGATTTGATGAATTATAATGTAGATGGACAACCTGTTAATTTAATTGATAAACTGCGTACAGAGGGTTATGATGTTATTGTAATTAATAACCCCACTTACACAACAACCAATGCAAACGGACAAACAGTAACCATAGACGGCGGTGCAGATTATATAGAACGCAATGCAATGACCTTGGTTTCTTATATGCAATCTATTAAAGAACAGCAAAACATTGCAGGAAGCACAGAAAAATTAGTTTTAATCGGTCCAAGTATGGGTGGTCAAATTACACGCTATGCTCTTGCTTATATGGAGAAAAAATTTGCAGAAACAAACAATCCTGTTTGGCAGCACAATGCTCGTTTATGGGTAAGTGTAGATAGCCCTCATTTAGGAGCGAATATTCCTGTTGGTGCACAAGCAAATATTTGGTTCTTAGCAGATAGATTATATAAAGATAATGCAAGAATTCAATTTTATGAAGAATTGAATTCTGTTGCAGGGAAACAACAAATTATCAGCCAATTTAAAAATGCAAGAGAAACCGGTTATTTGAATGGGAATAGTTTTTTTACAACATATTACAACAATCTAAATTCTAATGGAGTTGCCGGTTCGGGAGGTTATCCGGTTTCTATTCCCGATACTTTTAGAAAAATTGCAATGGTGAATGGTTCATTGACCGGTAAAAAAGATGCTTCCGAGCAACAAACATTTTTGTATATGAGAGGATATATAAGAGGTTTGTGGCCATTTCAAAGTTCAACAATTACATTGTTCAGGTTACAAGATAATTTTATGCCTGCGTACGGACAAACAGGAACTGTTTTCAAAGGAGATGGACAGAATCTTGGTATTGGTTTAAATCATTGGAATATTAATCACCCAAGATATACTTTAAATGTAAATAACAATAGCATTAAAGGAAGTCTGGACATTGTCCCCGGCGGATATTTTAAAACGGCTAAATACATAAAGGAAGCTGTTGCACAAGGAGCAAGTAGTGCTGGTATTAGGCATGAAACCGGAGATTATATTGAGAATCACTCTTTTATTGCTACGTTTTCTGCTTTAGGTCATTTATACCCAAACCAAAATTGGGGGAATCCGTTAAATGTTAATTTAACATGTCCTTCTAATAAGCAAACCCCATTTGATAGCTATTTTGGAACAGCAAATCATACAGAACATACTTCGTTTACAAAAGAAAGCGTAGATTGGCTTATGAAAGAATTAGACGGTGTACCCCAGCTTCCCCATTTCCCCATAGATGTTTCGCAATTTATAGGATCTAACGTAATCTGTTTAAACGAAATATCGGAATATTCTTTCTCAGATCTTTGTAAAATACCAGGTAGCATAACTTGGTCACTTAGCGGTTCAAGCGCACAAATGATCTCTTCAACAGGAATTTCAGTTACAATAAAAGGTGTGGCAAATGGTGCGGCAACTCTTACTGCAACATTCCAAAACGGGCAAACTTTCACCAAAAAAATCTGGGTTGGCAAACCTAATGTATTGATATATCCATCAGAGGACGGTTCTTTTATGGCCTATCTAAAAAGCAATGACAACAATTCAACCTTAGAAGAACAAGGACTTACCCCTGACGATGTAACTTGGAGAAGATTACCCCGCTTATATACCTCCACCGGGTTCTCATGTTATATAAGTAATGCTGATCCGAACCAGGTTGTAGAAGTAATTGTTACCAATTCCTGCGGAACAGTAACATTTTTGGAAACCATAAGTTTCCCTCCATGTGAAGAGTATGTCATTGTATCAAATAACGATAACACCTTTAATCTAATTCCGGCGCCGTGCTCGCAAAACTCCACAAATAACATACAGAATAATCCTTCGGTGATTATCGTCGACATTTTTGGTCGTGAAGTTCTAAACACTTCTTCAACGCAGTTTAGTCTGCAAAACCAACTCTCGGGAACTTACTATGCGAGAATTATTAGAAACAAAAAAATTGTTCGCACACAAACTTTAATAAAACGCTAACAAATAATTTTTAGAAGATGTTTAAATTTTATTGCTAAAAATTTTTCGTAGGTATTTTGAGATGGTTTCCTAATGGTAAAAAAATACAAAAGAAAATTAAATTTGGTTTGATGCGGTAAGATTAGCAAAAAATAAATAGTGTGAAAATCAAAAAAACCGCCATTTCACAAAACCCGATCATGAGTACCCCCATATAGGGTGTTTTAACGCTTGTTAAATCACCCTTTTTCAGTTACATTTGCTACCAATAACCAATAAAAACTCAATACCATGCCATCAACATCAGAAGTAGGTCACGCCAAAAACGTCGCCAATTTTACAGACCTCATCGCCTATTGCAACGCTTACGGAGCCACCTACAATCCATCCCATGCGCCGCTGCAATTAGCAGCATTAAACACATTGCTTACATCCGCGCAAAACCAGCTCACCAACGTAACCACTGCCAAAAACGCATTCGACACCGCAACAGGAAATCGGCAGCTCGCCTTTCAACCCCTCCGGTCGCTCGCAACAAAAATCTTCAATTTCGTAGCCGTCACAGATGCAAACGAGCAAACCATTGCCGATGCCAAAACCATCAACAACAAACTACAAGGCAAAAGAGCCACAAAACCAACACCACCCAATGCAGGAGGTACAGAAATTTCAGTCTCCCGCCAAAGCTACGATATGCTCACTGAGAACTTCGCCGCACTCATAGATCTGATCAGTTCCATACCCTCCTATACACCAAACGAAACCGAACTTACCGTCCCCTCCCTCACCGCATTTCATGCCAATATGCAAACCGAAAACAATAATGTACTCAATGCAGAAGTAGCATACAGCAATGCACGAATAGCAAGAGATACCGTGCTCTATGATGAAAGTACAGGCCTTGTAAACATTGCATCCGACGTAAAAAAATACGTAAAAGCAATCTACGGAGCCACATCACCACAATACAAACAAATCAGCGGCATAAAATTCACAAAATCAAAATCATAAATATACACCCCAAAAAGAGAGTTGGAACACTAAAAATTCCAACTCTTTTTCGTTTTTAGAAAACAACCAGCCGCAATCAGAAAACTTCTACCCGCATTTAAGGAACTCCCGACCACATTTAAGGAACTCGCATCCGCATGTAAGGAACTCGCACCCGCATGTAAGGAACTTGTACCCGTATGTAAGAAACTCACGCCCGCATGTAAGGAACTCGCATCCGCATGTAAGGAACTCGCACCCGTATTTAAGAAACTCGCACCCGTATGTAAGAAACTCGCGCCCGTAATTAAGGAATTCGTACCCGCATTGAGAAAACGATCATCATCATTTGTAAAAAACCCATACCGGTCTCCGCTTTCGCCATCCTTCATCATAAAAATAACTATCTTTGAACATCCAAAAAGCAAAAACAAATGTTAGGCAACTTAAGGCATAAAATAGAGAGGCAATGGTTCGGCGTCCTTACCAGAATGGGCGCCAAATTGGGAATCCCAGTTTCAAAATTGCGCGTTTTCTTCATCTATTCCACCTTTGCCACTGCCGGCGTTTTCTTTCTCATCTACCTCGGCCTCGCCTTCACACTTTGGATCAAAGACATGTTCATCACCAGAAGACCCAGCGTGTTCGATCTTTAGCAAGCTCCTCAGGCAACTTGTCATTTCCGTTCATCATCACAAAAACAATTCCTATGGAATTTCAGCACATATCGTCCGGTCAAGATTTCAGGGTTCCCGTCATCTATCAATCCTACTGCGCCACCTTTCCACCCGACGAGCAGCGCAGTCATGAGCAATTTCTTAAGCTCTTCACCAATCCGCTGGTCAAGATTAATGCGTTGTTAGATGATCATCAGCACATCGGTTACCTCATCCTTTGGGAGCTGTCGCATTACACTTATGTAGAGCATTTCGAAGTTTTCCCCGAGTTCCGCAGCCGCAAATATGGCTCAGCCATCATGACGAGCTTACGCAAGCAATACCCCAAAATCGTCCTCGAAGCCGAACCCGAAAACCTCGACGAAACCGCGCAAAGAAGAATAGGATTTTACCAGCGCAATGGCCTCACCGTCATCGACAAAACCTATGTGCAGCCCAGCTATGGAGAAGGCAAAAACCCCATCAATCTCTGGCTGCTCGCCAATTGGCTGCCAGAAAATACGGTTCATATAAAAGAAGAGCTCTACGATGTGGTATATCCGTAGAGCCCTGCTAAAACATTTCTTTTAAATTAATTGATCTCGTATTCCAATTTAATGGTGATGCTCGCTTCCTTATCTTTAGACGAAGTATTGAAAGTGCCACCATACGAATACTCCTCGGTAGAGTTGGGCGCGGTAATCTGCGTAATGCCCATCGTTGCCTTTTTAAGTTTTCCCAAAGAGCTGCCGGCGTTTTCCGCAATCTTTTCCGCACGCTGTTTTGCATCCTTCGTTGCATCGGCAATCATCTGGTGTTTCACATCCGCAAGTTTGGAGTAGAAATAACTCGGGGCAGATGAGGTAAACTCAATTCCAAGATTGATAATTTCGGTGATGTTCCGGGAAAGGTTTTCCACTTTCGCCACATCCTTACTGTCAATGGAAATCGTTTGTGTCAGCTGATAGCCCGCAAAAGTTTGAGAACTTCTGCCCCTGTCGTCACTGGAGTAATTATATTGTTTCTGGATGTCCACCGCCGAAAAAACCATTTCGTTTTTGGGTATTCCTTTAGAAGTGAGGTAGTTTTCAATCACTTTTCGGTCATTAGCCAACTGATCGTATGCCGATTTAAGTTCAAAACTGTTGCGGGAAAAATTTCCGCTCCATCCAATGAGGTCCGAAGTAAATTTCTTGGTGCCCAATCCGGTAACCGAAATGGTATCCTGGCTTTTGTTGCGGTTTTTAATGGCGCTTCCCAAAAGAGCAAGACCAATAACAAAACCAAGCGATGCAATGCTGATAGCAATAATATTTTTGTTCATGAGTGTGGTAGAGATTTTTTAAGTGAATATTGATTGAGATGGATCACATCAAATCTTATTCCAAGTAATGAAGAATTCTTTAGCACCAGAACTCCGCCATCAAGATCCCGTCGTAAGCCCGATAGCAAACGAAATGGTTGTGGAATTAAGATTTTACCTTTCTTGTTTTAATGTATCCTATATAGGCCATTCGCATATCGGCAGCAATGCGATCTATGGGGAAGCTGTCCCTGTATTTTTTGGCTAAAGAAAAACTTTTGTCGGCATAGATCAGGAAACGGTCAATTTCCTCTTCATCCCATCCCTGCTGCGTATAAAAGCTAAGGTCAACTTCCAACTTAATGCGGTTATAAAATTGTTGCGTCTCCGCATAATTCGCTTGAGTAATCGGCTTGCTGGTCGCTTTCGTCAACAGCCCCACAGCAGCCGAAACCAATCCTATAACATTCACTTGTCCGGCACTAAAGTTAGGTCCTGCAAAAGCGGAAGGCGTTTTCAGCCGGGGCTGAACTTCCGTGGAAGGGCTCTTCATATAGGTATCCATAGAAGAGTTAAGGGCAACTACTTTCTTGGGAGGGTCCAGCGTCTTGCTGTCTTTCCTGATGTTACCCGTTGGCTGAAAAGCGATTTCGACTTCAGGAATCAGATAGGGCACTTTGGTAAGCGCTACATTAAGCGGTTGAGTAAAATTCTCGCTGGTTATTTTTACCTGAAACCTTTCAAATCCCGACTTCACAATACGCAGTTCGTCCGTTGGTTTTGATGCGATCATAAAATTCCCGTCCCTATCGGAGAGCACCTTTTCGTCGGTTCTTACATTAATAACAATTGCGTCGGCAATTTCGTTTCCAAATTCAGATTTTACCTTTCCGAAGATGTACTCCTGAGAGAATCCGGCGATCCCTATCAATAGAAATAAAAAAGAGAATAGTTTTAACTTCATGATCATTTTTTATAAAGGTAAATTTTTTTTGATCTTTCAAAATCATCTCAGATCTAAACTTATGGTCTCTAAAAACTGTTAATCGGTTATGATGGAGGATTTAATTATATAACAAATCATTCGTTTTAGTAGAAGATCAAGGAAGTTCAAATTTTTAAGTGGCGGTTTTATAAACTTTTAAAAAATCTTTAAGGGCTATTTTTAAATCGAATTCTATTGAATCTTTATCAAAATTACGTGCATATTTCTTACTGAGTGCTAATTTTTTATCGGCGTAGATTAAAAAGATCTCAAAATCATATTCGTCCAAACCATAACCTGTGAAGTAGTTCACATCCACTGCTGCTTTGATCTTTTTGTAAAAATCGTTTGATTCTGCCGCTGTTATAGTATTGTTGGATTGGTTTTTACTAAAAATGGATTGGCCGATGAGTCCGATAAGTCCGCCGTTTGCTCCAGGTCCAAAACTTATTAATGATATTTGACCAGCCGAATAGTCGTACGGTTTAAAAGCAGAAGGAATAGTGTTAGCAGGGGTAGTTTCTGCTGGTTGATACTTTAAGTACTGACGCATTTGTGCGTTGAGTTTTGATGCTTTTGGAGAAGTGCGAAAGTAGGCAATATCTTTTTTTAAATTTCCTGTAGGGTTGAAGGCAATCTTAATTTCTTGGATATCAACGGCTGGCTTTTGAAGTGTTACCACTATTGGATGATCGAGCTCCTTTCTCGAAAGCTTAATATATTGTACATCGTAACCTCCTCGTACAAAGCGTAGTTCATCATAATTTTGTGCAGCAATGGTAAAGTGTCCGAGATTGTCCGCAAAAGTCTTTTCGTTTGTTCTGGAATTGATAACTAAAGTTGCAGGCATATTGTCTCCATTATCGTTCACCACATGTCCTGCTATGAATGTTTGTTGTGCTTGAGCAATAAAGACTACAAAAGAGAACACAAAAAGTAGTTTTGCTTTCACTGGCAAATTTTATGTAAATGTAATGTGTGTAAGATTATTTGGAAATCATTTTAGGTTTTATGTTTTAAAATTTAACCAGTTTTAACCAGTTTTATGAAAGTTTTTGAACTCGATTTTCCTCATGATGTTAAAAATTAGCTAAAGAAAAACGAAGCGTGAGTACTGGTAGTGTAAATCTTTCTTACGGCGGCAAAGCAGCGTAAGAAAGATTTCAACGTATGGTCTGCAATTGATGGGAATTAGAGGCGCGAGCGAAGCGAGCGCCGAAAAGAACTAAACAAGATACACCCAAAAAGAAAATTTCTGTCCTTTTTTTGTATCTTTGCTTCCTTATAAAACCTGGGGCAGACTGGTTTCGACAGCAAGATCAATGGGTAAGTAAGCATGCAGAGAACCGTGGCGCGATCTCTTTAATCCCTTGTCACAACATTTTAACTGGCGACCAAGAGTTTGCTCTTGCTGCTTAATCTGAATCATAGTAAGATAAGCGCTTTTCCCGAAGTACAGTAAGGAAACAAGATATCCCGCAGAAGTTCTGTTTCGCGACGTCTGATTACGGGGTATAGCAATGCGGAAATAAGGATGCGGAAACTTCGGCCGTATCTCGAAAACCTTAGAAGTTAAGCGTAAAGTTGGCGGTCTGCTGTCTGCCTTGCGTCGAAAATCAATAGCAGAATAAGCATGTAGAAATCTTATGTGTTGCTTGTTTGGACGAGGGTTCGAATCCCTCCTGCTCCACAGATCGCGAAAATAAACCACTGAAAATCAGTGGTTTATTTTTTTCTTGTATGTTTTGTTTCGCATAAACTGCTTTAGCTATAACAATTCAGAAGAATTTTTATCAGAATTAAACACAATAATTGAATCCCAATTAACCTCTGATCTCTGGGAAGTAGCTTTACCATTAGACCTCGCAACTTCATCTTTCCGTTCCCCTTCGCTATTTGCGTACTATGCATCACTAAACATTCTCAATGCGTTAGGTTTATTTTCTAAACTTCAAGTGAAAGAATTATTAGAATCTGGTTTACGAGCTAATAAATCAGCATTAGAAAGACATCATTTTTTTCCAAAAGCATGGTTAATACGGAACGGTGTTACAGAGCAAAGAGATTATAATCAAATTGCCAACTTTGCTTTAGTTGAATGAAGTGATAATATTGCAATTAGTGACAAAGAACCTAGAGTATACCTACCAATTTATGAACAAAGGTTTGCAATTGATGAATTAGCAAAGATGCGCTTTTGGCATGCTTTACCCAAAAATTGGCAAGAAATGAATTATCGCGATTTTCTTACTGAAAGGAGAAAATTAATTTCTAAAGTTGTTGAGGAAGCTTTTGAAAAGCTGTAATATTTCAATCAGATAATCGAAAAATTTCCGATTATCTGTTTTTATTTTTACATTTGCATAGTGGGTTTTGAAGTTTCAATACAAAAATATGCCGAGCATCCGATTCCTCATCAGGTGTTGCTAAGTCTTTTGCGCGATTATAAAAGACCGAATGACAAGATTCATTCTTTGATAAAAGAGGGTAAGTTAATCTCATTGAAAAAAGGTCTATACGTTTGGAACAGTAATTCTTTACCGGAGAATTTCAGTATTGCGAATGTGCTTTACAATCCTAGTTATGTATCATTGGAATCGGCGTTGTCATTTTATGGATTAATTCCGGAACGGGTTTTTTCAGTAAGTTCAATGACCTTCAAAACATCAAAAAAATTCACAAACGAATTCGGAAACTTCGAATATATAAAAATTCCAACACCCTATTACTCGTTTGGAATAAAAAGAATTTCTATCAGAGACGGGCAATTTTCTTTGATGGCAATGGCAGAAAAAGCATTGATGGATAAAGTTATTACTACAGCTGGCATCATTATCAGAAGTGAAATTGCAGCTCATAAATTTTTGTTCGAAAATCTAAGAATAGATGAAGATCAATTAAAATCTTTTAACACGAAAGAAATGACAAGTTGGGCAGAGTTTGCCAATAAAAAAGAATCTTTGTTGAATGTTATAAAAGTCATACAAAATTTATGATACAAGATTGGATAGCAGAATATCAACCCAAAACTGCAGATGATTACAAACAAGCATTGCGTGAAATAATGCAACAATTGGCATTGGCAGGATTATCTCGTAGTGGTTTTTTTTCAAAAGCAGCTTTTTATGGAGGTACTGCTTTGAGAATTTTTTATGGACTTGACCGATTTTCTGAGGATTTAGATTTTTCTTTGTTGCAGAAAGATGAAAATTTCAATTTAGAGTATTATCTCAAATTTATTGAGGATGAATTTTTGGCTCAAGGTATGGTTGTTACCATCAAAACAAAACATAAATCTGTTGTTTCCGCAGTTGAATCAGCATTCTTGAAATCAGAAACTTTTTGGGGTGAACTCATCTTAGAAACTTCGGTTTCAGGATTAGGAATCAAACAAAATATAGGATTAAAAATAAAAATTGAAGTGGATACGAAACCACCGTTGGGTTTTGAGACAGAAGAAAAGTTACTTCTAAAACCATATTCATTTTATGTAAAATGTTTTGTGCTGGAAGATCTTTTTGCTGGTAAAATGCACGCTTTACTTTTCCGAAAGTGGGGAAATAATGTGAAGGGGCGCGACTGGTACGATTTGGAATGGTATATCAAAAAAGGAATTAATTTGAATCTTCAGCATTTCTTATCAAGAGCAAGAGATAGTTCTGATTGGTCAAAAGAAACAAATTCCGAATCAGAGTTCAAAAAATTGCTAACAGCGCGAATTGAAAATTTAAATATTGAAATTGCTAAGAAAGACGTTGAACGATTCATCCAAAATCCAAAAGTTTTGGAAATTTGGTCTAAACAGTATTTTTTAGATTTGATTAAAATGTTAAAAGTAAAAGAATAACTGTATCTATTTTGGATTCTTAAATTTGGTTTATAAAAAAATCTTTATTTACCTTTAGCTCCCAAACTTCTAGTATTCCTTTGGTATATCCGCCTTAAACTTGATTGATTTCTACGTGGAAAATTTAAGTGTAAAAATGAATAATACTCTTTGCTCATCAACAAACAGTCTTCGGGTATGGGTTTTGTCATGTACTTAGTAATTTATAAAGAGAATTATCCAATAGAAAAGAAGCACTTCTCTAAGAAAAATAACTTATATACTTACATTTGATCTCAGTAAAATTGATGATGAAGAGCATGTCAACAACCGAGCAAAAAAGCCAGTACAAAATGGTTTCTACATTTCAAAGGTTAGTTGAAACGCAATTTTCTGGTGACATAAATGCATTATGCTGGCGTAGAAATCCTATCGGTGATTTTCAAGAAATTGCTTCTCAACTGAAAATAAATGAAAACATTACAGAAATTTTCATTGAAGACTTAAACCAACTTCAGCTTTCAGAAAACGGAAAATTAGCAAGGAAATTCATTATACAAGATCTTCAATTTCTCACTGATTATGGAGCGCAACCATCCCTAAATATATTGAAAAATTATGAGCGAGATGATGAGTTTGATTTTATTTCAACCGATGTTTATTCTTATCATGTAGACCGATCACCCATTGAGTCCGATACTTTTTTGTGTACCTATTTTGGTGCCTCTGGTGATATCATTCCGAATGATCAGGTGCAACAAAAAATCCTTATTCCGGAAATCCGAGAGCAGTTGAAAATACTTTTTAATGGCCCAGAATCTGAATTTGAACATTTCCTGAAAGAGAACTACTTCGATTTACATTATCAAGCAATACCAAACGCAAAATCCACCAATTTAGGGAATGGAAATTTGTGGCGATTATCGGTAGATCATCCTGGGCAGAAGGTTTCACCATGTGTTCATCGTGCTCCCATCGAAAATGAAGGTGAATTAAGATTGCTGCTAATTTGCTAACCTTTGCTGGCTTTTACTTCGATTTTAATGGGCATTCTCTTTGCGATCATGATGGGCACCTATTAATTTTGAGTGACCATAACCAACTTTCTCCGCTAAATTTAAATATTAAGTTTTCAACCCTTTCGGAATAGTTGTGCTTCGACATAAAATCCGTAGATCATCCAATTTTTACCTGCCTCCAAAACATATAGGTAATCCTTATCCAACGCAATCACATTGTAGTCGGAATAAAATGGATCGAAAAAATTTACTTTTCATCTTGCAAAATTTTGATCTCTTCGAAATTTTGCGAAAACATCTCCTTTTTCCATTCGATCTTGTTGTAATAATGGCACCGCAGGTTCTAACGATCAAAAAGCCAGCGAAATTTTTTGAAATCGTATTTTGATGATTTAAGGTTTTGAGTTAAACATTTTTTCTAAAACTTGATGGCGATAATCGAAAATAGATTTCACTTTATTTTTTACCAAAAGCACATGCACAATAGTTCCCAAGAAGCCAAAAGGCAATTCATAATATACTGTATCTTTCATCAGCACGCCTTTTTCGTTAGATAAAAACTCGTGACGATGATGCCACAGCTTGTAAGGTCCTTTCTCTTGAAAATCAGTAAAACTTACAAGGTAATCTACCTGAATAATTTTCGTTTGCCATTTTAAAGGAACCCCGAATAGCGGCGAAACGGTATAATCAATGAGCATTCCTTCATAAATCGCATCATCATCATTAAAACCTGACAATACAGTAAAACCCATATCTTTTGGGGTAATTTTGGCTAAATTGTTGGGAGAAGAAAAGAACATCCAAGCAGTTTCTCTATCGCAATTCAGTTGCTGCTCTCTGTAAAGTTGGTATCTCATGTTTTCTATATAGTTTTCTTATCAGTAATGTACTATCGTTGATTCATTTGATACAGCAACAAGCTTTCCAAAACAGTATTATTACTCCAAAGTGCACATTAAATTGCGGATTTACTCATGAGGAAAGAAGCAATAAAAAGATGATAATGGACATCCTTGAATAATCATTGATGATAAAAATAAAATCAATTCAACCTACCGATGCAATTTGAAGTTGAAAACTTTAATTTTGTTCAACCTAAAACCCTGCCGTGAATATATCAGATTTTGAAAAGGAAGTGAACTCTACCACTCTGAAAAGAGGCCAAAAATATTTTGATGAACAAGCGGTTGCTGATTTGGAAGAAACCGCCAAAGGAAAATGGAGCGCAACCGTACATGGAAATAACGATTACATTGTCCATATAAACCTGAACAACCGGCAGAGAGTTACTGATATGGACTGCGAATGCCCTTTTGATGACGGCGATATTTGCAAACACATGGTTGCAGTTTTATTGGCCATAAGAGAGGAGAAAACAAATGTAACAGAAGTTTCAGGACAGAAAAGTCCAAACAAAAAGAAAGCACCATTGGGGATTAAGGAGCTCATGGAGAAAATCTCAGACCGCGAACTCCGGGATTTCTTGTTCATTTTTATGGAGAAAGACAAAAAATTCAAAGACGATTTTCTGCTGTATTTTGCCGATAAAGACGATTCTGGGGATCTTACGAAAAAATTCCGCGACCTGATCGACAGTACCATTAAAAGAAATACCAGCCGCGGCTTTATCGACTATCGCTCGTCCCGACAAATGGCAACTGAACTCACTCAATTTTTGTCAACCATTGAGGAATTTATCCGAAAAAGCAATTACAGAGATGCATTGGTACTCGCACAACTGATGATTACCCGAACCATTAAAACCATTGAATATTGCGACGACAGCAGCGGTTCTGTGGGGGATGTAATCGGCTACGCCATTGAATTTCTGGCGCGGGCAGTTGAGGATGCCCCTTTCATGTTAAAAGAAAAAGTAATCGAGTTCTTGGCAAAAGAACTCAAACACAAAATCTATTTCGATTATGGAAATTTCGGATATGATTTAATGAATATCTATGAAAAATTAAGTTTGGAAACAGGTGAAATAGAGCAATTTTTGCAATTACTGGATGAAAAAATAGAAATAGAAAAAAAATCCAGATACGATTATGAACTGGAAAGATTAATCGTCTGCAAAATATCTTTTCTGAAAGAAACAGGCGATGATAAAAACATTCAGCAGCTGATTGATGAAAACCTCAGTATCCCCGAAATAAGAGCAGTAGAAATAGAGAAAGCTGTTGATAAAGAAGACTATGAAGCGGCAAAAAAACTGATAGAAGGTGGAATAAAAATCGCCAAAGAAAAAGGTCATCCAGGTACGGTGAATCGTTGGGAAACAAAATTACTGGACATTGCAGAACTGGAAAATGATGTGGAAACCATCCGTAAATACACCAAAAAATTTGCCCTAGATCGAAATTTCAGTGAAGAATATTACAGAAAATGGAAAGCCACTTTCCCTCCCGAAGAAAGGTCGATTGAAGTGGGAAAAGTGATTTCGGACATCCGCCAGAAGATCGAAACGGGCGCTGCCAAAAATAAATCTTACGAGTCCGGGAAATATTCATTATTACTCTACAGCTTGGCTCCCATTTATATTGAAGAGCAATTTTACGATCGATTATTGCCTCTTGTGCAAAATGTGAGAAGCTTGGATACCATTATGCCTTACGTGAACGTTCTTGCTAAAATTTATCCACAGGAAATGACAAGCACCTTACTTGTGGCGCTAGAAAATCAGGCCGAATACGCCAATTCCCGACCGAATTATAAAAGTCTGGTAAAAGACATAAAAAAAATCCTCAAACATCTTCCAGAGGCAAACATCCCCGTCCGGAATCTTGTGCAGCAATGGAAGCGCAAGTACATCCGCCGCCCTGCAATGTTGCAGGAGTTGGAAAAATTATAGATTTTTAGGGGATTTTCCGGGATGGTGCAAAGCGGGGTGCTTAGTGCTCTCTTTTAACCCTACGGCATTATACATTAATCACAAAAAAAACAGTCATTCAATATCAATGCTTCACCCATAGCAAAGCCATAGATACCCCGTATATTACCCCAGTATAGTCCATGAAGAATCACCCTGTTTTTCTCAATGATATTCACAAAAAATAAGTCAAAATATTAAAAATAATTGAATAGGAGATAATGAAAGCGTTCCAAACAATCCACGACGGGTCACTCAAAGGGCAAAGAACGCAACACCTGTCAGATAAATTAATCCAAAGTTACTAAAAAATAATACAATAATTACAGAAAATGTTAAGCTGCCATAAGATTCTAAGGTATTCCTCGCTTTTCCTGATTGATTTAATCATTTCAATCTTCCCAACTAACTGTCCGGTCAATGGATGAGTTGATGATCTTCGGGGTGCAAAGCGGGGTGCTGGTGCAGTGTTTTAGATACCGAACTCACGAAAGGATTGTCTTTGCCGAATCTTAACTTTTATGCGGCCGCGTAGAGTGTTTGTTTAATAATACCGTAAAGCCAAAACTTTATTATTTTAAACGAAGTTTCATGAGTGCAAAATCAATGACCTTATTGTTTAAAGGGATTGAGTACTAGTTATCATTTAAAAATTCAAATGTTTTTAGAGTTGCGATATACACGATTTTTCTGTTTAAACCTAAAATAGTATGGTCTTCATTGATTATGGGTGACTTGCCAAATCTTTCCGTAAAAACGCTATCCAATGCTATTAGATATAGCACTTGCCGATGGACACCATAAATCCTTTTTTCACGGTTATAGGCATCAACTAATTCTTGGTCAGATTTTCTTTCGAGGTTTAAAATATACTTTTGAATAATCTCCTCGTCGCCATTTCTTTTTACATAAACTTGTTTCATAATAAAATATTTAAAGGTTAAACATCATTACGATAACAATAGAAAAAACAATGGTAATAACATATTTTTCAGTCAGTGACTGCTCATCGTTTTACCACCTTCCTGTGTTTGCAGAGGTTGGTTTAGCGTATCGCTAATCGTAATGATGAAGCAAAGCTAAGTAAAAAATACTTAAAAAATGGCGAACCGATACGTCGATGTAATTTTTACATGGGCATCTTACAGATACACAGGTTTGTTATGATGATTACATTTGAATTTAAAACTTCAAATTCCAAAATGAGCTAAATATTTCTGCGCATTATTTTAAATGAGGAGTAATAACATCTGCCCAGATTTTATACCCTTCTGGCTTCATGTGGAGCATATCTTCCAGGTACAGATCAGAACGAACTTTTCCATGCTCATCCAACATTGCCTTGGTGATGTCGATGTATTCTGTGTTTTTCTGCCCTTTCAGAAAATTTTTAATCTTGGCATTGGTGGCAGCAAATTGATTCCACAATTTTTCACGGCTCGGCGACATTTTTATAGAAATATAAGAAACCGGCGTATCGGGATACATGGCTCGGATTTCGCCATAAAACTTTTTAAATCTCTTTAATGCTTCACCTGCTTTAAGTTGAGGATTAGACGCAAAATCGTTCTCGCCACAGTAGATCACAATTTGTTTTGGATGATAGGGTGCCAAAAGGTCTTTATAGTAAACATTCAAATCTTTAAGTGATGATCCGCCAAAACCTCTGTTAATAATAGTTTTTCCGGGAAAATAGTCTGAAACATCCGTCCATTTCGTGAAAGAGGAACTTCCGACAAACAAAATAGCGTTTTGAGGCGGCTTTTGAGCACTGTCTTTTTGTTTAAATTCCTGAATCTCGTTCCAAAACTGAGGTTTCTCTTGTGCAGAAATCCATAACGATAGTAACAGAGAAAATAAAAATACCCATCTTTTCATAACGCTTTTTTTTAGGATTTAAATTTACGAAAATATGGGCTATCTCAATGTTTTATTTGAGTTTTCATGCATAAATAAATTAGCTTTTTAAATAGGGGCACACGCTCACGGAAGAATTATTTACATATTCCTAAATTGTTTTATGACAATTTTTTATTCGGAACAATAAACCATATTTTCATCTTTCAAAAAAAAGCTGTAATTTCGCGCAGAAAGTAAAGATGTCTATTCATACCAAAATCACGGAAACAGCCATCACTTTCGATGACGTTCTTCTTATCCCTTCTTATTCAGAAGTTTTACCCAATCAGGTTTCCCTTAAATCACGCCTTACCGATAAAATTACGCTACAGGTTCCTATCGTTTCTGCAGCGATGGATACGGTCACGGAATCGGCGATGGCTATTGCTTTGGCAAGAGTAGGCGGCATTGGGTTTATTCATAAAAATATGCCTATTGAAGAACAGGCAGCTCAGGTTTATCGCGTAAAACGTTCGGAAAACGGAATGATTTCTGATCCGGTCACCTTGTCGAAAGACCACTCTTTAGGGCAGGCAAAAGAGCTCATGTCCACTTTCAAAATTTCGGGGTTACCAGTGGTAGATGCTGATAACACGCTTATAGGAATCATTACCAACCGCGATGTTAAGTATCAGGAAAACCTCAATGCAAAAGTAGAAGAGTTGATGACTAAGGATCACTTGATCACCTCCGATAAAAACACCACATTGGAGCAGGCAAAAGAAATCCTTCTCGAAAACAGGGTGGAAAAACTGCCCATCGTGGACGATAATTTTAAACTGGTCGGTTTAATTACTATTAAAGACATCGATAATCAGTTGGAATATCCAAACGCCAACAAAGATAAAAACGGACGACTCATTGTAGGCGCAGGCGTGGGCGTAGGTGAAGATACGATCGAACGGGTTACAGCATTGGTGAAAGCTGGTGTTGACATCATCGCTGTAGATTCTGCACATGGACATTCCAAAGGCGTACTGGATAAGATTTCAGAAATCAGAAGAAATTTTCCAGAGTTGGATATTGTGGGTGGAAACATCGTGACCGCCGCTGCGGCAAAAGACCTCATAGAAGCAGGAGCCAATGTGCTGAAAGTAGGTGTTGGTCCCGGTTCGATATGTACCACCCGAGTAATTGCGGGAGTGGGTGTTCCTCAACTCTCTGCCATTTACAATGTATTCGAATATGCAAAAACTAAAAACGTAGCCGTTATCGCTGATGGGGGAATTAAACTCTCGGGTGATATTGTAAAGGCCATCGCTTCCGGAGCTAATGCCGTGATGCTTGGTTCCTTACTTGCCGGTACGGATGAGGCACCAGGAGAAGAAATTATTTTTCAGGGCAGGAAATTCAAATCATATCAAGGAATGGGCAGTTTGTCGGCAATGCGACGTGGCGGAAAAGAACGTTATTTCCAAAGCGAGGCAAAGAAATTTGTGCCGGAAGGTATTGAAGGAAGAGTGCCGCACAAAGGAAAACTAGAAGATGTAGTGTTCCAGTTAACTGGTGGAATACGTGCTGGAATGGGCTATTGTGGAACAAAAGATGTTGAAGCGCTTCAAAATGATTCTAAAATGGTGATGATTACCGGAAGTGGCTTGAAGGAATCGCACCCGCACGATGTAATTATTACACAGGAAGCTCCCAATTACTCGCTATAAAAAATAAAAGTAAGCCGTTGCAATGGGATTGTAGCGGCTTTTTTTGAAGTGAAATTTAAATGACTACAATGAAATTTCTTGTAACCATCTGCACACTATTGCTGGTAACCGGCTGCGATTCGTTGCCAACTTCTTATCCTGGATATGGGGATGTAACGATTAACGAGAGTAGGGAATTCGCCCAGCTGATGGAAAATGATCAAAAGAACAAAACCAAGGAAACCGCTGAGGTATTGAACTATCTTTTGAATGACACCGATCCTAAAGACCTTAAAACAGCCGCCGTCATCACCAATAATTCCAACTGTGATATTATAGTTCGGCTTATCAGTAAAGAGAACAACGTATCTTATCTCCTTCCCATTGCCAGAAGCAGCAAAAACCAATTCGTCATCCGCAAAGGAAATTACCTGATGAAATCTAATGTTTGCAATGCCAAGTACGAATCGCAGAAGAATATTTCAGAGCCACTCATGCTTAAACTTTCCAGTCATTAATGACGTTTGTTTAGAGGATGTTTAAATTTTATTGCAAAAAGTAAGCAAAGATGATTTGCTGATGCTATATAAAAAATTGGTAAAATTTTAAACACGTTCTTAGTTATTATTGACCCAGCTTTTCCTTATAGTCGTTGATTCTAAAATCGGTTCCAGCATTTCCTTTCTCCATTTTTTCTTTGGCATACAAGCGATAATCGTTCTCTGTTTTCTCTAAAAGATAATCGTAGGGGCCGACCGAAGAGATGAGTTTCACCAGCACCGGCGAAATTTCAAGGCATATAAAAAGTCCCATGATGAAACTTGCGGCCAATCCGATGATGGCAGAATTTTTACCCAATTCATCCAATGCCTGCAAGCGTGCTGCAAAACCATTGAACTTGTCTTCAAACGTCTCGGTTTTATTGCGCTCGGTTTCGATATTTCCATATACTTTTGAAATTTCTTTATCAAGATATGAAAGTCTTGGTGCAATGGATTTTTGGTAATTTTCAAGGTCTAGCCGACGCTGTTCCTTCAGTTCGGATTTTCTTTTGGCATTAGAACCGAATCCCACTTTTCCACTGGTTAATCCAGATTGCTTGCCCAGAATTTCCTTCTCCAGCTCAACCGATGCGGAATCGTAAGATTTTTGATAATCTGCAATTTGGGCTTGAATTTGTTTTTTTTCGGTTTCAAAGGGTCCTGACTGTTGAAGGATTCTATTATTCATTTCCTTTTGAAGTTGCGCTTTGTTCCGCTGAATAATGGTATTCAGTTGCTTGTTTACTTCTTTCTCGAAAATTTTCAGCTCTAATGGTTTTGAGATAATGATGCCCAAAAACACAGCTAATATCAATCTAGGGATCGCCATAAGTGTTTGGTTCCACCATGTCCCCGTTTTTTTTATGGAAGAAACGATATAGCGGTCAAGGTTAAAAATCATCAATCCCCAAAGTAGCGCAAAACCGATAGATACCCAAAGGTTATCAAAAACTGTAAACATAGCATAACCTGCAGAAAGAGTAGCAAATACAGCCGTGAAAAGGATGATGCCTCCAATACCGGCAAACTTGTTCCACTCCGAAGGGGCTTTTCTTAAAATATGAATGTTTCCGCCAGAACAAATCAGTAAAAACCATTGAAACCAGTTTATTCGGGCGTTTTCTTGGGTTGGGTTTATTGCTTTTGGTGTCATGGTGTGCTTGTGTATAGGTTGCTGTTATAAGTCATTTAAAACGGAACATTGTTACAAATAGTATTGGGTATTGCAAAGGTAAGCTTTAATTGTATCCTAGCGAGCTCCATATGCCAATGATTCAGCAGTAATCTTCCTGAAAATGATCGGGATGGATTGGTAGTGGTCATCGCTAGAGTACCTTGGTATCGCAGATTCTGGATTTTTTATTAAAATTTTATCAAAAAAAACTTGCGATGTTCGTAAACTTTTATACCTTTGATGCAACTAATATAAACTAACCATGAAAATAACCTCAAAAACCACTTACAGCTAAAAATTTCATTCCTTTTCAGGTATGGCTTTGTTATGCATTTTATTCTCTCTGTAAAGTTTAACGTACTTTATGGAGCGGTCTCAACACCCATGATTTTTTCGATTTGTCTTCTGATGGAAGAAAATTGCCGATTCTAAAAACATCCCAGATGAAAAAAGAATGCTCACATTTTTGGTGGCAGCGAGCAAGAATCCTATCGTAGTACAGCAATAGGATTCTGTAGCTCGAAAACAAAAATGAAGTTGTGCACCATTCATGGATAAAATTTGACAGGCATTGTCGATATACCCGGGTTCGAGGCATTAAAATGAAAACCCCAACAGCTAATATTCATAATAGATTAGCTGCCCATCCGCAACTTTAAATTGCATTGATTTAATTTCAAAAAGGTCAGCCACCAATTTTGCGAAGTGGCGACGATTGCCGGCAAGTTGATCGGCTCCTTTTAGAATTAAATTCTTGATCCAACACCAAAAAACAATAACCAAAAAACATAAGATGAAAAGCAAGAACATTCTAATTTCGACGAGCTTAATGCTAAGCAGTATTTTGGCTGCGCAAATAGGGATTGGAACAACCAATGTGTCCAGTTCTGAAGTACTCAAAGTGGCCGCAAGACTTCCTGGAGAAGCGGCAAATGCACCTGGACGCGGAATTTTGTTTCCACGAATCGCACTCTCAAATGAAACCGATGCCACCACCATTCTGAATCCGGCGCACGCATTAGCACTGTACAACACCAGTGGACTTCCCGGTTTCTTTTATTGGGACAGTCTTATTACGCCTAAAAGATGGAGGCGGCTAATGGATACTCCGGGAGTAATGGAACTGATGGTTCCAATCAGGAACGAAACCAGTACCTCAACAGGAGGAGCAAGTCAGGCAACTGCGACGGGGCAGCCGGTGGCATATACCATTGGTGAGGCGCCCACCGTAAGGTCTTGGGTGAAAGTGCCGGGGATGCAGAAGACGATTTCAATCTATAAAACCAGTAACAATATCACCATTATTGCAAGTGTTCCTTTGCAGCTCAACAATAGTGGAAGCGGAAGCAGCTACGATACCCATAGTTTTGCGGTAGGAATATTTGTGGATAATAAGTTGGCTTCAGTGCGACCATTCATTATCTCGGGACCGACAAGTTTAACTTGTATTGCGCAGTCATCAGAAATTAAAACCAATCTGGCTAATCTTTCTGTGGCCAATCATACGATTGAAATTTATGTAATAACCCGAAATATCCTCGACGGAAATGCAACCCACCTCACGTGGACCACGCCAGCATCGGGTTGTACATCTTATCATAACGCTTTTATGACCACCGGAAATCTATCCGTGCAAACACAACAATTCTAAAACTAACAAAAGATGAAAAAATATGTATTTATTCTGTTAATTTTTGGCATTTATTCTCTGATTAATGCCCAGTCTGTCGGCATCAATACGGCAACACCGCATAGTTCGGCATTGTTGGAGGTTGTGCCCTTAGGCACTCATAAAAGCTGGACTGTACCAACTATTTTTCTGACAAGCGAAACGGCTAAGACAGGAATTGTAGGGGCAAACCCTGCGGAATCGCTGTTGATTTACAATAGTAATCCGGCTTTGCCCGCAGGCAAAGGACTTTACTACTGGAGTAGTGATGACCAAAAATGGTATTTCCTGGTGGGCCAACACAGCATTGACCTCTTCCGAAACCTTACAAGGTATTACACAAAGGACACTCAATTTTCAACAGGAGTAAGCACCACCAGCACGGGTGTAAGTCTGCTTACGCTGGATTCGGGGACCACTGGCTGGACGATGATTAATGAAAGTGCAGGCACGCCTTTATCAATTCCTATAACGGTGGATCAGCCATCAAATTTCTTAGATATTAACCTTTCTGGGACATGGCTGACCTTCACTACAGGAAACGGAACCTACGTCGATCGAGGAATGGAAGTGGTGTACGGCATATTTGTTAACGGGAAGTTGAAATACACAAAATCAGACTCGTTACTGGCATTAAACCCTTGCAACATCAACAGTTTTTATGTCAATGCCAATATTCCTAATGTGCCTTTAACTTCCACATCTGTAACTTTTGGAATCATGTTGAGAAGAATTAAAGGAACCAGTGGAGCCAGCACTTTACCAAGCGGTAGCACCCTGCAGATAGGAGGAGTTTCTTCCGGCGCTACACAAGGTTGTAAAAATGCAAATGCCTTCGAAAACACCACCAAAGCCACCATTTATATCAATCAAAAACTGTAAACGATGAAAAAACAATCTTATATTATTATCTTGTTAATTGCTGGGTTCAGTTCAGTAATGGGACAAATGTTAATTACCAAAAGAACGGTGGCAGCAGCCGGCGCAACGCCTCATGCATCGGCAATGCTGGAGCTTAGAAGTAATAACCAAGGTTTTTTAGTTCCTCGAGTAGCTCTTACGAGTCCCACCGACCAAACTACGGTACTTAATCCTGTTGAAGGAACGGTGGTGGTGTGCACCAGTACGCGGGCAGATTATCCGGCTTTGCCCAATTTGATTCCGACCATGACCGTTTGGGATGGCGAAAAGTGGGTGTTTAGCCATCTTCGGGAAAATGTTATGCTTGATTTGGATAAGGTGAGAAACTTTATTTTTGACAATAAAGTATCTGTTAGCATCACCTCTTTTCCGGCCAGCAGCCCTTCTTTTGCCTATGGATCGGGTACTACAGGATGGAACATTCTTATCGATTCGAATGCAAGCGCGACGAGCGTGAAACCGGCATTTGAATTTGATTATAACAAAGCCAAACAAAAAATGGTTGTTGATGTGGAAGGTGTATCCACTGTAGATAATAGCAACAGTGTGCGATATGGGTATGCAATCGGTATTTTTGTGGAAAATAAACTGGTGAATGCGCAAAAATTTTATCGTACCAGCACAGCAGGAAGTTGCTCTTTCCACAAATATAACATACGGGCCATCCTTGATGACGATACAGATTCGCCTACTCAAATTCTTAATAAACTTGCAGGGCAAACCTATAATGTAAAAGTGGGCGTTCGTCCATTGCAGATGGGAGAATCAGGTGAGAGCTCATTTGGTAATCTTACGTTCGGAAATGCAGCAACAGGTTGTGATAATCTTAATGCTGATACCGCAAAATCTTACATGAATGTGCTGACCATCGAACAGCGCGACGTTCATTAGCAGTTGTTTTCATTATCATATTAAAAAAAGATCCCCTTCATTGAACAGTGAAGGGGATTTTCTATTTCAGGCGTTCCGGGTTTTGTTTAAGAAATGCATCCCAACCAGAATAAGATTTTTGAGAAGCCACCTGCCCCGAATTGAAATGATGGCAGACTGCCACCGCTAAACCATCAGAGGCATCAAGGTACTTGGTTGGAAATTCCTTAAGCGACAAAAGGTTTTGAAGCATACCGGCTACCTGTTCCTTGCTGGCATTGCCGTTCCCGGTGATTGCCATTTTTATTTTTTTAGGAGAGTATTCTGTAATAGGGATGTTTCTGTATAAAGAAGCAGCCATCGCTACGCCTTGCGCTCTTCCTAGTTTCAACATACTCTGTACATTTTTTCCGAAAAAAGGTGCTTCAAGTGCTACTTCGTCGGGATGAAATTCATCAATAAGAGATAATGTGCGCTCAAAAATATACTTTAGCTTGGTCTCATGATTAGGATACTTTTTCAAAATAAGCTCGTGAATAGAAACCAACTTAATGTTATTGCCCTTTACAGAAATGAGTCCAAAACCCATCACAGTTGTTCCCGGATCGATGCCTAAAATTATTTTTTCAGTTTCCATTTGGTAAAATTAAACATTTAGTCGGTTTAATGGTATTTAAAGTAAGCATATCTCCTCGGTAGATTTTCGTAATAGGCAAACGCAGGTCGGGAATAGGTCTTCGGAAAACCCTAAAGCAATTGATTTGATTTTAACAATTTTTTATAGTTGTTAGTCGCGAATTGAAGAGCAGTAATTGTCTATCTTTGATTTCTCATTTAAAAAATTAATCATTAAATAAGAAAACTATGAGAAAACTGCTATTCTCGGCGCTATTTTGTTTGTCACTGGGTTTGCCCAACAGCATTCAGGCACAAAAGGCGGAGAATCCAAAATTTATTGGCAATATTGAGGGTATAAAAGAATATACGCTTAATAATGGAATGAAGGTTCTGCTTATTCCGGACGCTTCCCAAAGTAACATGGTGGTGAACATTGTGTACAACGTAGGTTCAAAGGACGAAGGTTATGGCGAAAAAGGTATGGCTCACTTGCTGGAACACATGCTTTTTAAATCCACCAAGAACTTAGGAGATATTAAGAAACAATTATCCGACAAAGGTGGCATGGCCAACGGAACAACATGGTACGACAGAACCAATTACTATGAAGTTTTTCCGTCTAACGACGAAAACCTCAAATGGGCCATTCAAATGGAAGCCGACCGAATGGTTAATGCAACCATACTGCAAAGTGATTTGGACAAAGAGTTTTCTGTGGTACGCAACGAATTCGAAATTGGGGAAAACGATCCCAGCGGTGTGCTCATGGAGAAAGTTTTTTCTACGGCTTACACTTGGCACAACTATGGAAATAGCACCATTGGCAGTAAAGAAGATATCGAGAGGGTAAAAGCAAATACGCTTCGAAAATTTTATGAAAAATATTATCAGCCCGATAACGCGACGCTGATTGTTGCAGGGAAGTTTGATGAAAATAATGCCCTTAAATACATTGGAGATTATTTTTCAGTGATTCCCAAACCGCAAAGGGAATTGGGCGGTACATACACAGTAGAGCCCGCTCAGGACGGTGAAAGAACAGTGGAATTGAGACGAAGCGGAGAAAGCAAACTCATTGCTGCTGCCTATCATACTTCAGCATTTGCCGATAAAGATTATGCGGCATTGGATGCTCTAAACGAAATTTTAGCATCAAATCCTTCGGGATACCTTTATAAAGCTTTGGTGGAAAGCCATAAAGTATCCAGTTTATCTGCCTATTCACCTACGGTTCGAGATGCGGGTTTAACCTATTTCAATTTTGATGTTCCCAAAGATAAAGATCTACAGGTGACCAAAACTGCTGTGCTTAGCGAATTGGATAAAATACCAACCATCAATTACACCGAACAAGATTTGGCCAGAGCGAAATCAAAATTGCTGAAACAGATTGATGATGAAAAGAATAACACCATCCGTTATGCTATCTCGCTTACCGAAATTATTGGTGCAGGAAGCTATAAACTCGGGTTTCTTTACCGTGACAATGTAGAGCATTTATCGGTTGCAGACATTAAGCGAGTTGCAGAAAAGTATTTTAGAAATAATAACAGAACGGTTGGTTTATTCATTCCGTCAGCAAACGAAATTCGTGTAAAACCATTGGAATTCCTTCCTGACCAGATTCTTGCACTTACCAACAACTATAAAGGAAAAGCACAGGAAAAAGAAGTTGCACCCTTTGAAGCAAGCATTGCCAATCTTAAGAAAAACCTTACTGAAGGGGTTCTTTCTAACGGAATGAAGTACGGGTTGATCAATAAAGATATTAAAGGAGACAAAGTAATTGCCAGTTTCCGACTGATTAACGGTAACGAAAAGGATTTAAGTGGCAAAAGCACTATCGCCGATTTAACTGCGGATTTGCTTAATGCAGGAACCAAAACAAAAACAAAAGAGCAGATTCAGGATCGTTTGGATCAACTAAAATCCAGCATCAGCACGAGAAGCAGCGGGCAATTTTTAGTGATTTCGGTGAATACTTACAAAAGCTCGTATGCAGAAGTAATGGATATTTTGAAGGATATGCTGACCAACTCAACTTTCCCTCAAAACGAAATCACCAAAACCATCAACGAAAACAACACCAATTTAGAATCTCAGTTGAAGGATCCACAAGCTATTGCACAAAATGAATTGGCTCGCTTGGCTTCTCCTTATCCCAAAGAAAGCATTTTTTACACAGCCACTTTGCAGGAACAAATTGATGAGAATAAAAAAGTAACGAGAGACCAAATCGTCAATTATTACCAGAATATTTTGGGTGCCAACAATGGCGTAGGAACTGTTATCGGAAGTTTGGATCCCAAAACAGCATCATCGGCTTTGGAGAGTACCTTTGGGAAATTCAATTCCAAATCAAAGTATGCCGAGATAAAACCTACCTTTTTTGAAACCAAAAAAGCAGACAAATTATTCCTGACACCCGACAAAGAAAATGCAATGGCTTTGGCTACTGAAAGTTTCAGAATGGACCAGAAAAGCGCAGATTATCCGGCGTTATTGATGGCTAACGAAATCTTAGGAAGTGGCGGATTTCTTTCCGCAAGGTTACCAATGCGTCTTCGCGAAAAAGAAGGCATCAGCTATGGCGTGGGCTCGTTTTTGAATGTGCCGGTTTCCAATGATGTGGCTTCCTGGGGCTTGTATGCACTGCTGAACCCTACCAAAAGAAGTGCCGTAGAAGCGGCTTGGAAAGAGGAAGTGGCGAAAGCACTAAAAGATGGTTTTACGGCCGATGAGTTGGCAACCAATAAGAAAAGTTATGCCAACGGACAAAAAACCATGCTCGGAATGGAGAACACCCTCATCACTTTGGTGAACCGAAAACTGCAATATGGCGTTTCGCTCGACAATTATGATGTGCTGAACGACAAGGTAGAAGCGTTGAAACTTGACGAAGTAAATGCAGCATTAAGAAAGTATATTAACTTAGATAAAGTAACAACGGTATACGCCGGAGATTTCGATAAGAAATAAAATTTCTTAGAGAACCTGATAATCCGATGCAGCAATGTGTCGGATTTTTTTGTTGCTTTGTTGTTATGAGTATTAAAAATATGAAAAACTTTACACTTCTTATCATATTGGTCTTAACAGCTTGCCACCAAAAAGAATCTGTTGTTCCTGCTGCGGCTTCCAAAGACACAATTGGCATACATGATGCAAATGTTGATACCACCAAAACAGTTTCGGTTCCTGATGCGACAATCCCCCGTCATTCTTCGGATTCATCAAGAGCAATCAGCGGAGACAAGATCGTAAGGACCATCGGGGCAGATGTGCTGCCGATTAACATTCAGGATGAATTTACCAATGATGATCAACAGTTAATTATTAAAATTAAAAATTTTTCTGCTAAAAGTATCGCCGGAAAAATTAATCCTGAAAATCCTGAAATGAATATCCGATTTAACCAGATTAAACTCCCCAACGGTGATTATGACGGACCTTTTGGAAGAGATGTTTCCTATGATATTAATGGTAAAGGAGAGCTGTGGCTAATCATTGGTAAAAGCAATATGGCCTCCGCAGATCCAAAAGGAAAATTTTCGGTGAAGCTGCAATAGTATTCAGTATTGCAGGGCGTTAAACTTCTGTTAAATACGGGGCTTGGTACAGTTTCTGAATAGTTGAAAGCAATCAAAATTTATTACTATGAAAAATGTTATGCTTTCTTCAGCAGTAGTCGCTTTTGCTTTGGCGAGTTGCTCTACCGTGTCGTCTATTCTTCAGAATACCTTTCCCTACAATGCTTCCGTGTTGGTAGCAGCAGGTTCGCCCGCCAATACTTCACTTTCAACTGTGGCCGTTGCGCAAAGCATCAACCAGATTACCGGCGCAGGAGCCAATGTGCGAAACATCCGAGCTTCTAATGCTACGTTGTCGGTAAATTCCAGTACAAGCATTGGAATTTTTAAATCAGTAAAAGTGTATCTTTCAAATAATGGAAGCAATGAGGTTCTTGTTGCATCACGGGAAAATATTCCGGATAATGTGGGAAGTACGCTTGCGCTGGATTTGAATTCTTCATCATCACTGGATCATATTTTTAAATCGGGGTCAGTTCAACAGAGAATTGTATATGTATTGAAGCAATCGCCTACCTCTGATGTAACGCTGAAGTCCTCGGTTGGCTTTAGCAGTGAACCGGTGACCAATCCGTAGTTAGAATCATAAAAAATGAAAACAGCCAGTGCAGGAAGCGCTGGCTGTTCTTTTAAAAATGTGATCTTATTACTACTTCTTGGTAGTGAATTTTTTGATGCCATTGATGTATAATGCGCCTTCTTTTGCATCATATCGGTATGTGTCATTGGCATACAAATCGTTTGCAGATTTGTTGATGATGGTGGTTTTTTTGGTTGCCGGCAAGAAGAGCTCGGCTTTGGACTGGTCATCATTCAATACCACAAAAGCACTGAAAACAGTTTCGCCTGCTTTTGTTTCCACAGGGTTCAGTCGGGTTCCTTCATTGAATACCTGAATGCAGTTTTGCTTCAGTTCGCTCCAGCTTGCACCGGTTGCTGCTATACAGCCGTGGCTGTCTTTATCCCCACCAATTGGTTTTTTCACTTGATTGTTGCAGGCACTCATCACGGCAAGTAGTCCTAGCAAAAGAATGGTTTGTTTTTTCATTTTCGTTACGTTAGTGTACAAAGTTAATCAATTAGTAATTACAGTCGGTAAATTCTTCTGTTATAAAGTTTTTTTATCCGAATACATGATGTTTTCACAAGATCATTTAGGTGAGGGCAGAGGAGTTGTTTAAGTCGTTGATATCCAATTGTAGCTCTGCTTTTCTTATCTCTTCATCGCTAAAGAATTTTTCTTTTCGCAGTTTAAACAGCTCCTGCCGTTGAATTGCGTAAATGTTGGCCAAGATGTCGTGATATCGGTTGAGTTGTTGCGCTTCGCTTTTGTCGCATTCCAAAGATTTCAGGCGCTGCGCTATGTTTTGTGTTTGGTCTTCAAGGTGAGACTGATAATAAGCGATCGACTGATTTTCTTTGATCTCATTTGCATACTTTTCTTTCAACAGGTCTAATGCTACTTTATTTAACCGCAGCTGTATTCCCGCTTGCTGTTCTTCCTCTGGTAGCATCGAATCAATCTCTTTTAACTTAATAAGTTTAATGACGAAAGGTAAAGTAAGACCCTGGAAAACAAGCGTAATAAAGATCACCACAAAGGTGATAAAGATAATCAGGTTTCGTTGGGGGAAAGTACTTCCATCCGACATCATTAAAGGAATTGAAAGCGATGTTGCCAGCGAAACAACACCCCGCATTCCCGCCCAAGAAATCACCAGCGGGCCTTTCCAGCCGGGAGAGGGGTCTTTTCTTGCTTTGGCACTAATCCACCGCGGAATATGTGCCGCAGGATAAACCCACAAAAAGCGCAGTGCAATAACAATAATACTGATGAGAGAACCGTACTTAACGGCCTCCCATATCGAATATTGACCGAGCCCTTCAATAATTTCAGGCAACTCCAAACCAATCAGTACAAAAACCAGCGCATTCATTACAAAAATCATGGTGGTCCAAACCCCCAACATATTCAATCGGGTATTGCCTGTCTTAAAAACTTCATGAGAGCGGTAAGAAATGAACAATCCACCACTTACTACCGCCATCACTCCTGAAAAATGAAATTGCTCTGCCGCTAAAAATAAAATATAGGGGGTCATCACCGTTAGCGTCGCATCAATGGCTGGAGTTGTCGGTAAAAAGCGGTGAATCACATACATGATATGAGCGCCAATGAGCCCAATAACAACGCCCATTCCTGCCACTAAAAAGAATTGCCCGGTGGCTTGCTGTAGCGAGAAGGTGCCCGTCATAATGGCCAGCAGTGCAAATTTGAATACGATCAATGAAGATGCATCATTAACCAAACTTTCACCCTCTAGAATAGGCATCAATCTTTTCGGTACCTTCATTCCCTTCAGCACGGTTGCTGCTGCCACTGCGTCGGGGGGCGACACGATACCGCCCAATAAAAAACCGAGTGCCAAAGTGAAGTTCGGAATAAGTGAAGAAGACGCATAGGCCACCACCACGGAGGTGAAAAAAACCAAACCAAAAGCAAGCAACGCAATGGATCTTTTCCATTTCCAGAAATCATTCCAAGACGTGTACCACGCGGCCTCGTACAACAGCGGCGGTAGAAAGATAAGAAAAATCAGATCCGGGTCCAGTTGCAAATGGGGAATCCCAGGAATAAAGCTAATTCCTAAGCCGGCAATAACCAGGAAAATAGGGTAGGCAATTTTGATGCGCTGTGCCACTAATACCAAAAGCATTACGGCCAACAATAAACCAAGAATCAAGAGTAAAGTGTGGTGCATAAATGTCAATGAATAAAGTTTACGTTTTTTATCAGTTCTTGGATCTCTTTAGCGGTGCACCGCTTGACAATATGCTTCTGGAAAACTGTTTTTCAGTCGCCGCAATGTAGCAATAATCCTCAACGAGGAATTGATTGTTTTCATCATCATGGTGTTGTGCTTTTTAAACCTAAAACTTATAAAAAAGTCATTTGTTTTTTCAAAAATAAAACTTTTTTGAAAAAAGATTAGTAAAAAGCAAAAATAAGCAAAACGGTTAAAACCGTTGCTATACAACGCTTTGTAAAATAGTAGTCTTGGTTTGGAACTCGGTGTCTGATAGGTTTTGGGCTTAAAATGACAAGGTTAGGTTACTAATTCGTTACCGATTGACAAAGGTAACTGCATAGCTTAACTGATTATATTTCAGTCTTTTGCACCCTTTTCTACATTCCCTTGTAACTCA